>Ga0307998_1000300_pt1 | contig 29024 bp, 25 predicted proteins | sample Davwhametageno37_FD_203147 | JGI IMG/M metagenome (GOLD analysis project Ga0307998, IMG submission 203147) | Marine microbial communities from Davis Island wharf, Antarctic Ocean - #37 | ecosystem: Environmental > Aquatic > Marine > Unclassified | place: Antarctic Ocean: Davis Island wharf... | reverse complement strand
CTCTGATTGATAATACTTTTCTCATTTGATCTTTTTCTTTTAATGATATCTCTCTCATGAATTCTTTAAAAAATGTCATATGAATTAAATTAGGTTGTTTCATATCTATTAATTGAAAATATCCTTGATATTTCTGTTGCATCTTTGAATATATATTCAATAGTAAATCATGACCACCATATCTCAAACTAAGAGAGGGTATATGATTCATAAAATCATTTCCTAATAAAAAGCATATGAATATATAATCATTAATAATTACATCGCCATCTGTATCGAAATCTAGATTCAGAGAATGAATTATATGATCTTTTAAAGGATCTATTTTGAGATAAATATATTCATTATCTGTATTTTCTATATTATAATCGGTTCTCTCTCTCAGAAGAACTATATTTTCTTTTTTAGAGACGAGTGATAACATAATCAAATCGGCATCTAGACCGTAGATACAAATCTTATTTGATTGATCGTGAGTTAGATGATTTTTAATATAATTTAAAATCTTGTGTTCTCCTTCGCCTCTTTCATCTGAATCGGATAAGATACATTTTATCGGTAGGGTTTTAATGAATACCTTCAGGTCTTCATTAAGTTTCTCCATGAAATAAGTTCCGGGTGATATCGCGTTTGTATTCCAAGACTGTTCATCGGAATACTTTCTCTCTATAGCTGATTTAAATCTCCTCTGTCTCTGCTGTTTCATTTTACCGACCGGGGCGATACCATCAATCGCGATATAAATTAACTTTTTAACTCCTGTATATTCGATTAACTTTGTAATATCTGATAATATTTTAGTGATCATTTCATCTTCATTTGTTAAACCTCTTACTGAAGGATGAATTAAACAGTTCAGATCGAAGAACAATGAATCAATATCATTATATTTATCTTTATTCAGAATCGTATCACTGTATTCTGATACTAATGTTTTGAAATATACCGGTATACCCATTTAGTATTATTTATATCTATGTCTTTAATATACATGAATTATTCATTAACAATTCCGAAAGTTGCTGTTTTATTATTCTTTGTAATGTTTGTTTATTCTGGAATCATGAAAATATCAGGGTTCGCTAAGAAAACGAAAGGATTATCTAAAAAAACTGGTTTACCTTATCCGATGAATGAATTAGGAATGTTAGGAGTAATACTCTTGGAAGTAGTAGGATCTCTGATAATCGTATCTTATTTCTGGGATCAGAAAGACATCTTTGGTATCCGTTTAGAAAAAGAATACATGAAATATTTATTACAAATATATTTCTTATTCTTGATTGTTGTTACTTTCCTCTATCATCCTCCAACTGATAAACTGATACCTTTCTTGTCAAATATGACAACTTTAGGTGGTTTATTATTAATATATAATCTACTATAATGAACGAAATACTTTTCTTGGTATTCAATTTTTTGATAGGTTTCTTTTCAGATATAGTCCTGAATATTTTAGCGAATCACGATATTAAATTATTAAAGACTCTGAAACCTTATTTCGCAAATAAATCGGTTGTCAAAGCAGCATTATACGCGGGCATAACTGTTATCATTATTGTAGGAATCATAATGAGTATCTTCCAAATGACATATGATAAATACTTGCCCGACACATTGAATGACTATTTCATTTACTTATTAATTACTTTTGTAATTGGATATTTAGCTGATATTGTTATTTACAAGATAAATATATTCCCTAAATTGAGATTATATTATCAGAAGTTCGGAAAAGGATTGTGGGGTGCTCTAGCAATTTTATTTTCAGTTATCATAAGTTTAATATGTTTATATTTATATCAAGTAAGTGATATATGGATCCCGAAATTAAAGAAAAACTCTCCGATTTAGAATCTAAAATAAATGAAATAGATTTAAAATTAGTTACTATACTCGAACTCTTACAAACAGATATAAGACCAAATTGTAAGAAAATGAGTTCACATATAGATTTTGTAGATAATATATATGAAAATGTAAAACATCCTTTAGGTTTCATTTGTTCTCGAGTAGGTATGTTAGCAGGTGACGATACATATAGCTTACAAAATTCGAATGATGATGATACCCATTTATTAAAATAACTATATCTCTCTTTTAATATAACTATGGAAACTTTAAATGATACGTTAAAAAAAGTATATGTGTCAAATGATACTGTATTTTGATACTTAGTTCAAACTCTTTAAAAGTTCTTCATAAAATTTACGATTATCTTTTTTTGATTTATTTCTCTTTATATATCTGAAAAGATAATAATCATTTATATGCAGTGTAAGATTATTTTGTGAATTTTTATCTTTTATTGTAATACATTCTTCCGTTATTTTGATGACTGACCCAATTTTATATATTTTTCCAGTCTGTTTATTTATTGTTATTAATCGATCATTCAAAAATAGTGTTTCTAGATCGATAACATATTCATGATTTCGAAGTTTATTAGTGGTTTCTTTCTCTAAATAATTAAGAAGAACTTTTTCCTTATCGGTATCACTATAAATAATTAATAAGTTTTTCAAAGGTTCCATATATATATTAATTAGTTAGTTATTCTTTAATAAATGATATAAAATTATAATTATAAATTATAACAGAATAAATGATAAAAGATTTAGCGAAAATTAGGGAATATCTCACAGATTATGTTGAGGTTGAGATGCCATATGAATTCCCTAAGAATTGTCCGATTCATTATATTACGTGTTCTATGGATACAGAAGGTAATGTATTGGGTGATTGTTTTTATCCTAATCATAAATTTATAAGGAGATGTAATGATATATTAATAGTGGAGCACAATCTATCTGAAAAGAGTGTTCATATTTGTAGGAGAGGGAAATTAGGCGATATTATTTATCAATCTCGGTTTTTTATACCTGATAATATAGATGATAATATCGATGATAATAAACCCCAGATGGGGGGGTCATCAAATAAGGAGTCACATGATAAAATATCATATCAGCAAAATATAATCGAAAGATTAATTGAAAGAGTCAGAGAAGTTGAAATACAAAAAAACGAATTAAATGAAACAATATCCACTTATGAAGGTTTATTACAAGAGGGTAGATTCAAATTAAAAGAATTAAGTTATGAACTACGTAGGTCAACCGAAAAGGTAGAACATTATGAAGAATTAATACCAAAATTATATAACAGTCGATAGAATTATATATCGATATAGAATTATCTTGGATCTCTGTTTTCGCTTGTTACAGACCAAAGACTCCATATTTGAGGTGAAAGACTTGTAAGTTGATGTCTATCACTTTCTTCGATTGATAATTTATCTACTCTTTCGCCTAGGTCGACTGCGACTTCTCTCTCTCGATTTGAGACTTTTTTTCCTTTCATAATATCCATATGACCTGCTTTATATTTAGGATTACTATTGAAATAATAAGGACTTATTAAATAATGATTATCTTTATTTAACTCACCTTGATCTGTGAGGGACGTTTCTATTTCATCTATATTGATATTATTCTGTGTAAAAGGTGATGATCCTAAAATATATGATTCTTTATCAGGATCATCATTACATATATCCCTTTGTTTTTGTTCGACCTTCCTTATTTTATAATTATCTAAGAATGCACTTAATGTACCTTCTTTATCTGATACCGAATCGTTACACTTATGTAAAGATGGTATTTCAGGGTTTAATATCTTATTAGATTTATAGAACTCATCATTATAATTTTCATAAGGTTCAAAATTCATAAATATAATGAAAATAAAAAATAAAGAGAGTAAATGATAGATAGTGAGTTTCATTTATTTATATGAAAGAAGAATAAAATAATAATCAAGTTATCAATTACGAACCAGTACTTCCAAATCCATCGGTTCCGCGCCTGGAATCCGATAACCCCTCTACTAATTCCAACTGAATATATTCTAAACAGGGACCGCAGATTTGAAAGAGACGTTTACCTTTTTGAATAGTCTGAACTTCCTTCGACGTGTTATCGACCATTGCCATAAGATTACCACGATACCCGGAATCGATGATGCCGACCGAGTTAGCTAAACGAAACGCTGTCTTTGAGATGGATGATCGTGGATATAAATAATAAGATACATTTTGTCCATCAGTATCAGAAATTCCCTCACACTGAATCTTAAAGTCGATACATGCGGTTTCGCCAGGTTGAACCTCTATGTCACCTGGACAGTAAAGATCGATACCGGCATCACCCCGGTTTTCACCTGATCTGCGCTGGCGTGCCACATCGTGATACATAGCCTTCACTTCATCATTGAGAGGTTTAACTAGGAGTTTCATTGTTCGGTTGTTCGGTTGTTCGGTTGTTCGGTTGTTCGGTTGTTCGGTTGTTCGGTTGTTCGGTTGTTCGGTTGTTCGGTTGTTCGGTTGTTCGGTTGTTCGGTTGTTCGGTTGTTCGGTTGTTTAATGTGATATCATTTTAAATATAAATCAAATTTACTTTTGTTTATTTACTCTGTCCGAATCATCTCTCATTTTTAAGATATTTTTTCATTGGTAAATTAAGAGTAAACTATTAATTGGAGAAGGTTTGAACTATTGTCATCCGCCAGGATGACCGCCGCCACCCTGATAGCCGACTCTATGTGTCGACTTACCGCCGCCTCATCCACCCGCCTGATAACCGACTCTCTGAGTCTTACCGCCTCCTCATCCGCCCGCCTGATAACCGATCATTCGAGAACGCTTGCGTGTCTTCTTACGTGTCTTCTTATGTCTCGTCCTCCGAATTTTAGATCTACGTCTACTCTCTTTATTAGGTCTGCGTCTACCTTGACGCTGTTTTTTTCTCAGAGATTTTCTAGCCATTTTATAATGAATAGTTAGAAAATATTTCGCCGACAATGAGGGCATGTATTATTATGGTCGATCCATGGCAAAAGACAGTCTTCATGGAAATAATGATTACATGATAACAGAATTAATCGATCGTCTTTCACATATTTATCGAGACAGATACTACAATAATCATTTAGTTCCTCGTCTATAGATGTTAATATGCGAATAACTAAACTTCTCTTCTGCCTTGTCTTTAAACAAGACTGAATTATATATCTGAATATTTCAAACAGAGTAGATGTAAAACTAATAAATAAGATTAAACCAATCAATACTTCAGAAACATCGTAATTATATCCTGAAGTTACTATTGAGTTATAATTGGACGGTGCTTCGGATTTGTCATCTGATCCGTCTTCCGATTGCGTGTGTATCGGTGGACTCCCTTCTGAGTATTCATAATGACCTTCATATGTATGATAATCCATAATAATAAATTAAATATAATATTCTTTAATCTGTTTCCGAATTAGGAGATAGGCATAATTTAATATGACCTAAATTAGCGATATCATATTTAATAACAAGGGGGTAATCATTCTTGATATACACATGTAATAAATTACATAAATTAGTACACTTTGTAAATAAACATAAATATTTTAGGGAAAAGATACCCTGAATTGGATCTTTAATAGAGGCACTCTTTGAAAAATTCAGACCTTCTTGTGTCTCCAATAATATTGTTTCTTGACTCGCGAAATCACCGTTACAATTTAAGAGGAGAGATGATTCAACACTCTTGATTTCGACATTTTCACCGATATTAGACATATCTCTAATTATCTTCTGAAAATCACATGAAGGTAACGTTAATTCACTCTCAAACTTAGCAGGAGGGACACTTAATTCATCTTCTGATATATCGAGTAAATTCATCTTGAAAAGAGTTTGTGTTTTCTTTTCGTTATTATTAATCTTAATTCCTAATCTATTCTTGTCTGCTTTTTCTACAAACAGACTAAGTGTTTCGTTATTATTCATGATCTTGATTAATTTGAATAAATTCATCATATTAATCCCTATCCGTGTCTTTTCCTCGCAATAAAAATATTCGAAATTTTCAGCCATTAATTTCATATGAACCAAAACAATTTGAGAATTATCTGTGGCGACCAACTTGATACCCGTCTTGTCAAAAATTAAATTAGTATCAGTTAGGATTTCCTTAAGTGCCTCGATCAAAATACGAAACGCACCCGACTGAACTGTTTTAACATTAAATAAATATTGGGAATTATCAGTATTCATATTTATATAGTTAAGGATATTATTCTTTAACTATAAACTTACGAATTGTTTCTTTGTTTCTTAGTTATCTTTACTCTCCTCTTATTTAAAAGTGTGTTCCTCCTTGATTTCCTCGAGTTCCTCCTTGATTTCCTCCTTGATTTCCTCGAGTTCCTCCTTGATTTCCTCCTTGATTTCCTCGAGTTCCTCGAGCCCACCCTTGATTTTCGTCTATCTCTTGTCTTTTTATTATGTGTCTTTTTGCCGCCCCCATAGTATTGACCTGTCCACGTCCTTGGATCCCGCCACCGCTTGGTGTGTTCCTGGACTCCAGTTCGACCGTTTACCCTGTGGAATCTCCGATCTGGGTGGGCTTCAGTGTGTATAGAACTAATATCCCTCGGTTGATCATATTCAGTGCGACCGCCGCGTCTGATCGACTGCGGTTCTAAAGCAGGTTCTAAAGCAGGTTCTAAAGCAGGTTCAGGTGCGTGATAATTCGGACCTTGACTTTTCATAAAATATAGGATGGCGCAGAAATTATCGATAGAGAAGGTGTAACTGGTAAGTGTATCTTTTGTTTTATAATAAGAGATTACGGTTTTTAAATCTATTGGCATGTCCAATTCTAGGAATTTATCAGTAAAATACCCTTGTATTTCTTCTCTTACTTGGTACCATGAAATATCACCGTAACGGGGACTGTCATTCACGTTGTTTAAATGTACATTTATTGGATGATCTTTGGGTAAACCATCTAAAATATAATATTCCTTGTCGCCTGTAATATTTAATAATGTCGCGAGCTTTGGGTAATAATCAACAATACTGGCTGGCGTCGATAAATACCCAAATACACTCGTACGAAAATCACGCGACGTTAGATTAAGGCGTTCGATATCTTCAGGGGATAATCCTAAAGTAATTAAAGATTCTCTATAAATCGGGAGGGCTTTCACAATTTCATTTCGCGTTATTCTTAAACTTGAAAAAGATGTTCCTCTCGTTAGTTCCATGAAATTACCCATCTCACCTAGAAATGTACCTTGAAAAATACCACTATCATATTTATCTATACAATTTTGTAACTCTTTTTCCCACTCCTCGAATGATTCGGGTACGTTATCATTATACATATGCTCATCCTCCAGATGAATTCCCGTATCATGATAATTATATACTGGCATGTCCCTCATTTGATAACCTTCTAATGATCGGCATATATTCATGAAGACGGTAACTTCGCGCCCCCCAACATGCGTGCTTAACCATTTTAAAACTTCGGACAAGGGTCGCGGTGATTCTGCCCGCATTTCTGGGAATATATTAAAGAAAAAATCGGATGATTGTGTTTCGGTTTCATGGACTTCAGGTGAGGTCGGGGTAGGACTGAACCCGGGTTTTAGTTCGTCGTATACGAGTTTCAAATTATCTCTACTATTATTACCTATATACCTATCCTCACCGGATTCAGCGTAATTGCGTTTATACGATTCTAATAATTTCATTGTTTCATCTTTTTTACCATCACCTGATTTCTCTAATATATCAGTTATTTCGTCTATTGGTAACAGTCCGGAAGTCATCGCATCCCAGAACCCCCTGTAATTTAATTTATGTTCGGGCATAATACTACCTGGCTCATAAACTCTTTTATTACCTACTTCCCTGAAACTACTATTGACGATCCTTGTCATATTTCGATCACGTACCTTACCATCCTTGTCGAACGCCATATCCCAAATCTCACGAATACCGTGATAATCAGATATATTACCCCCATCGAGCGTCTCACCAAATCCAGTTCCAAAAACAACTGTTATATTGTCAGGGACAAAAAAAAGTTCTTTTATAATTTCCCCGTGCGAAAAAATAGCATAGTCTATCTTCGAATTCATATAATATAATATTATATTATTTAAAAGATTATCGATAAATACTATTATGAACAATGAATAACGCTTGTTATATCTTAAAGGAATATATCAATTATCATGATGAAAATATCAAAAAATACGGTGAAAATACAGTCGTCCTAATGCAAGTCGGTGGTTTCTATGAAATCTATGCTGTTGTCAATGAATCAATTTCTATAGGTGCCGATATATATAAGCTAGCAGATATCTTAGGTATTCAGGTTGCCCGCAGAAATAAAAGTATTCAGGAGATAAGTTGTGAAAATTTCTTGATGGCGGGTTGGAATACATTCGCCCTACCTAAATTTCAGAAGATTTTACTGAATAATAAATATACAATCGTCATAGTAAATCAAATTACGGAACCTCCTAATCCTGAAAGAGGAATTACAGATATTATTAGTCCTGGAACCGTTATTGATAATTATAATAATTCAGATACAAACTATTTAGTCTCAGTATACATTAATATCTATCCCCAGCAACATGATCGAAAGATATATGTTGTTGGTCTCTCGGCAATAGATATTTCAACAGGAAATAATACTACGCATAAGATTCAGTCATCATTAAGCGATGAGAATATATGGAGAGATGAATTATTCAGATTAATTCATTATTATTCAGCGCAAGAAACAATTTTTCATATGGACGAGGATATTAAGTTAACAAAAGAAAATATTTGTAATCAATTCGAGATTGATGAAGTAACTCTTCATCTACAATTATATACAGATAATCAATTTAAAAAACCATCATTTCAGAATGACTTCTTAAAGAAGATTTTTAATCCAGGATTTCTAGAGACGACCGAATACTTAGGACTAGATTGTGTCGAGACAACGTTATCTTATATATATATGATACAATTTATTCATGAACATAAATTAGAAAATCTTATTAGTCTACCTAAACCTGTTATCAAGGGTTCCGAACGGAATTTAGTCCTGAGTCATAATTGTATTTATCAGTTATATCTAATACCTTCTAAAGAACACGAATCAGAAAAATATAATTCCCTCTTATCTATTCTGAATAAATGCGATACTGCGATAGGACGTAGATTATGTAAGAGTAGATTATTATATCCTATCTTAGACCGTGTAATACTACAAAAACGATATGATATGATAGAACAGTTTCAGATAGACGCTTTATACGATAGACTGAAACCAAATCTGAATAAAATATTAGATGTCGAAAAATTACATCGGAAGATGGGTTTATCATTATTAACTCCATATGAATTTTATTCATTACATACATCATACATCTATCTTAAAAAAACTATCACAATACTTAATGAATCGTTACCCTCTCTTATTATAGAAAATAAGAATGTTCTGTGTGATTTAGACAATTTTATAGATAAATACGAAAAGATATTTAAATTAAATGAATTAGAAAAATACTCGCTAACAAATATGAGTAGTTCGGTATTTGTTAACGGTATTTATCCTGAAATAGATAAGTTACAAGATAAAATAACACAGACTAATTATATTATTGATATTATCTGTTCTAAATTAGGAAAATATATTGATCATAAGAAAATTGGTGCGATAAAAAAAGATCATAATGAAAAATATGGTTACTATCTCTACGTTACAGAAACTAGATCAAAAACATTTATTAAATCTGTTAATAATCTAACTCATAAAATAATAAAAATAGGAGAGCATACTCTTGATCTCGAAACTGTTAAATTTGTGAAAAGAGGTGCCACAATACATGTTGAGTTTGATTATCTCAATAATCTGTCAAACGCTCTCTCTTCCAATCAGTTAAAAATCCAGACAATGAATAAAGAATTTTATTTAGATACTATCAAGATGTTTTATAATCCTAAATTGTTTGGAGATATAGTTCACATTATTGGTTTCATCGATCTGAATTGTTGTCTAGCAAAGGTCTCTATAGACAATGTATATTCCAAACCTGAAATTATTGATTCTGATAAAAGCGAGATGATAGCGAAAGATATTCGACATCCTATCGTTGAACGTATTCAGACAGAAATAGAATATATACCGAATGATGTTCATCTATCAGAAGACGGTATCTTATTATTTGGTACAAACGCGTGTGGTAAATCGACTCTCATGAAAAGCATCGGTCTTACACTGATCATGGCGCAGGCTGGGTTTTTTGTACCTTGTTCGCAATTTAAGTATTCACCATATACTCAAATATTTACAAGGATCCTAAACAATGATAATATATTCAAACGACAATCTTCTTTCGCAGTAGAAATGAGTGAATTGAGAGGTATTTTAAAAAGAGCAGATAAGAAATCATTGGTCTTGGGTGACGAATTATGCTCTGGAACAGAGACGACAAGCGCCCTATCAATCGTATCGGCAGGACTCAAAACACTTACCGATTTAAAATGTTCATTTATTTTTACATCTCATTTACATCAGTTGATGGATATTCAGTTAATCAAGGATATTCAATCTCTTAAAATATATCATTTAAAAATTGAATATGATTCTGAAAAAGACTTACTTATTTACAAACGTAAATTAGAAGAAGGTTCTGGACCCGCTATATACGGATTAGAGGTATGTAAATCACTGGACCTAGGATCAGATTTTATTTCATTGGCACGGAAAATACAAATGGAAATTACCGATACATCTGATGTTTTAGTGAATGATAAGGTTTCTAATTATAATAAAAACATCTTAATGGACATATGTCAAGTATGTCAGTTAAAATCAGAACATACTCATCATATCAAAGAACAAAATGAAGCAGATAACAATGGTATAATTGATCATCATCATAAAAATATTTCACATAATTTAGTACCCTTATGTGAATCGTGTCATCACAAAGTTCATAATGCAAATCTAAGGATATACGGTTATATACAAACGAACGAAGGTATCAAATTAAATTATGAATATATAGATATCAAAAATGAACTAAATTCTAAAAAAAAATTTAATAAAAAAGATATACAAATAATCATTAAATATAAAGATGATATTAATGATAAAAAAATGAAGAAAAGTAGTTTACTCAAGACACTCGAACTTCAACATAATATACAGATATCAAGTTCTACACTGAATAAAGTCTTGAAAGGCGAGTATTAAGTCATGACCACTGATTTGAAGAAGTCCTTTATGTATCCTTCTTTAACCATAGATATAAATGTAATCAATTAATAAAGATAAGAATATAAAATAAATATCAATAATGATACAATTATAATGAACGCATAATTGATATCTAATGTTTTAACTGACCATAGATGTGTTTCATAAAAAGGATTTATCATGAAATAAAACATAGATCCGATATTCATCGATATTTTACCATATGAATCGGGTCTTAATAAAATTTGACCGACCGAATATTCAGAATAAATAATAAACACTATCGTTATGGGTATCAAATAAAGTATCATTTTAATATTTTATATTAAATAATGACAAAAAAAAACCATAGAAAGAAGAATAAGGATTATTCACTAATAAAACCCAAAAAAAGAAAGAAGAGGTCTAAACGTCTTAGAAAAGCAGGTTCCGTTAAACCCCCTCCTTTGAGACATGAATATCTAAATGTAATAAACCAATCAGTAAAATCAATGTTGAGATCTGAAGAAGACGTGTTTACTACTTCAGATCTGAATCTATTGATAGGAGGTAACGGTCGAACTGAAGGTATAATCTTAAAAGGAATTATGAATGAATTATCAGCAAAGAGTAGACCGGAATACACGATTGATCCTGGATGTAACTCAATGTGTTTGACCATCGCTCTTATTTCATGGTCTATTTTGGATAAGAGATTCGAACAATTAAGCGTACAGGAAAAACTATTTTTATTTTGTGTTGATTACTTATCGAAAGAAGAAGATCTTGAGAATGATATATTACCTGAAATATATGCTATAAGAAAATTAGATATGGAAATGAAGTTAATCGAACTTTATTATAAAAATAAAGTAGATCAAGGGGCTTCTCCTCGGATAATAAAGAGAGCGTTAAATAACGTCGAAAAAGCAATAACTCACCGTGACTCGATTTTATCAAACTATAAAGAGGGAACCGGTCAATTATATGTCAATGTATGTGATGAGTTAGATTGTAGATTTATAAATAAGGATGAGATGAGTACACCTGAGTTAGGATTATCAATAATGAAATTATGTAAATATTTGGTTATCATGTTTAAAGGTTTGCTCGTTCAGAATATGGAGGTGATAAGGGGGAATAATAAATATACAAATAAAATCACTTGTCGTAATAAAGATTGCTTGGGGAACGGTGTGGAGTTTGATACGAATGAATTATTAGAAAAACATATGGTCGTTCATAATGAAAATACCGATTTAAGGATGTATGTTAGTTTTGATATTAAAGAGATACTATTAAAAACTGAAGCGGTAATAATGCCTTTGATTGATTGTTATATAAACAGTAAAGATACTGATGGGTATATAGATGAATGGGTATATTTATGTGATTCATCTAGCAGAACAGTTAAGAAAGTAATGGTATCTGATCTTAAAACAGATAGACATTATGTATGTGCCACCCTAGATATTGATTTCATCATGAAATCATCTGAAAATGAAACCATTAAACCGACAAATATAGGAGAGTATATAGATAAGATAATTCGAGAATATATATTAAGGTCGACTGATACGTTGAGTTATATTGAAATCGAGGATAAAAAATTAGGGAACGGATCTGTTAGAAGCAATTTAACCGAGGTATTCGAAGGTACAACACACGGTCTCATAGAACACTGGTTCGTTTCATCCAAAACCGTTATTGAGAATGAATGTATAGATATTGCAGTCGAGATTCTGACTTGAATATAATCGTTTCTATAATATAATTTTCTATAGTATACCTATAAATGTTTACTACTCAGAATATAATTGTTATTGGATTGTCGTTATATTTAATCATGTATGTTCTTAAAGATAAAACGCAGAAAATGTTAGTTGGATCTGCGTTATTTTTATTTTTCTACATGAATATTGAAGGTCTTGACGGTTCATCGGACAGTGGATTTGTGGGTGAAAAGAGTGAAGAGGGTGATTCGATAGTAGGAAATAACAACGTCAGAGGGAATGGATCGAAACCTGCTTCTCAGGATAAGGCGAAACTTTTAAATATGGGTCCGTATGACGGAATATGTTTAAAAACAGGGAATGAAGAATATTGGATGAAATCACCCGACGAAGCGGCATTAGTACCAAATGATGGATTATACACTTATTTATCCTCACAAGGACCTATTAAAATGAAATTATCAGATCAGTCAGCATTAACTGGACCTCCGGTAGATGGTGTCGACGGGTCCGATGAAAAAATGTTCATGTGGGCCAACAATGTAACAAGTCCCTTATGCTGTCCATCGACATACTCTACTAGCACCGGATGTCTGTGTACCACTAAGAATCAGAGAGACTTTATCGCAGCTCGCGGTCTATTAGACGGTGGGTCGCGAGACGAATCCGATATATAGATTATCGTAGAAGCATAGCATGGATTTTTTCATATGATTCTGATTGCTGTCGGTCGTAAACGCTCAGACGATCCAATCTTTTATTTTCTTGGTTCCTTTCTTGAGCCTGTTGATAAGAAACTCTTTGTTGATCTTGTGCCGATAATGTATATGAAATATTAGATCTTTGAGATTTAATACCTCCTATCGAATCTGACCGTGTCGATATATCAACTGTAGATGTATCGATGAGAGTCGAACCAGAAGTAAATGCCTGTTTATAATCTGTATAAGATAAATTACTGGTTTGACCACCAAAATTGGTAATCTTGCCTTGACCTAAAGTCATTAATGAATCTTGATTTGATGATGATATTCTTACCTCAGGATCTCTCAACACTAATTGATTTTTTGGAGTTTGTTGTGTCTGTTCCCTTTTATAATTGTCAAATGTAGAGTTAAACATATCTTTATTAAATCCATTCTGAAACATTTTTGATTGCTCTGCTTCTATCGCCGGATTAGAATCCATCCACGACCCATATCCTTCGTCATAAACTTCAGGTATCTTATTATCTTCATATATCTGATTAAAGACATCGGCATCAAAATTTTCCGTCATATTTACATTCACTTTTGGTTGTTTGCGTTGATTATTCGCATATTGTTTCGAACCGTCCCTTAAATCATGATGATCATGATTATTTTCCTTCTCTTTTAATTTATTCACTAAAAGAGTGTAAGCAATAGATACCTGCTGAAATGCTTGCTGACTACCACCTCTATCCGGATGTGCTTTCATCGCCGCCTTAAGATAAGCCTTTTTCAATGTTTTTTCATCGAAATTCCTAGATAAATTAAGGATTTTATAGGGATCAACTTTCCTACGAGGTGGTTCTATCTGCTGCTGCTGCTGCTGCTGCTGCTGCTGCTGCTGCTGCTGCTGCTGCTGCTGCTGCTGCTGCTGCTGCTGCTGCTGCTGATGCTGCTGCGTATCAGATTGAAAGAACATTGATGCCGGCATCTGTTGCTGCTGCGCTAAATTATCCGTAAACAATGTATTGATCTGTTGCTGCTGCTGCTGAATTAAGTTCTGCTGCTGCTGAATATAAGACGAATATACTTCAGAAAATTGTTGATCTTTACTTGGTGTTTGACCCATTTATTATATTATCCTGCTAAAATAATAATTCAGATTAAACTTTAAAAAAAATATAAAGTATAACTAAATGAAATACGTGGGACAATTATTACTTGGTGTTTTAATAATATTGCTTTTATTAAGCGGTCTACCAATAACAGAGGGATGGAGTAGCGCGGTACCTGATGCGGGTGCTACTTATGATATCTGGGCGGGTCAAAATACGCTTATATCCAATGTCCCCGCTCCGCAGGGAACTACATCAGCTGCATTTGTCAATTATATGACGACCGATGGAACCTCCTCGGCATCCGATTTTACTACGGTGACGGGATTAACCTTGGATACAAGTACAGGTGTAGTTTCTGGGACGACAGGTGCCGCGGTGACTGTTGATGGTGTTTTTAATATTAATTTTATTATCAGTGGGGTCAGTACTCCTCAATACATTAAAATAAAAATAGATACGCCACACGATACTGCCAATAATATTGGCGTTCCCGGGGGCGGGAGCGGTGGATGGTCAGGACCGCAATTCACAGGGGAACCGGCACCGGGAGTAAATTCGTGCGGTCAGGTCGCGGATATTGGATCTTGTGGTGTGACGGAGACAGCCACTTCAGCTTGTGAGCGAATGTCGGCAAAAAAGGAGGCTATGGCAGTTGAATTGGAACGCGTGACGACGGCCGCTAACGTCCGTTTGGCAGAGATAGCGCGAGATACTCCTGAAAGGGCGGCAGACATCATAGCTGCTCAGGGTCATGCTGCGAGCGAAATGATTAATGGTGTCGCTCAATTCACCCCATTTGGGGCTTTGAGTGCTGCGATCCATGAAACAGGTGAGACTGTAAGAGATGGCGATATATTTTCTGGGAAAGTAGAAGCTATTGCGCATATAAATAATATATTTCAATCAAACATATCCGAGAGCGACACTTCCAAGAGTCAGGCGGCATGCATATCAGAATCCTCCAACACATATCTAAATAACTTGTCTGTCAACGCAGTTTGCAATCCCGAAACCATGCATCTCAGTGAGGCCAATTTTACGACTTTGGCGCTGGCAGAACGGATAGGTCCTTATGTTAATGGAGTGAACCAAAGTATCGTAAACTCGGCAACTTCCAAGTGCGTACAAAATGCGACCTTAAAAAATATTACAGACAGTATGAACCTTGTAGATGCAACGGCAACCAACGCCGCCGTAGCAGACTTAGAAGGGACTGGTACCATACAATCCAATACTGACGGATGTAATGAGCAAGTATCCAATAAAGATACCTGCACATATTTAAGCAACCAACAATGCTGTTCTGATGTTAGAAAAGATGTAATGCAAAATTTGTTAGAGGTATCTAGTTGTTTCGCACACGTCGACGATGTAGATCAAACAATAAACATAACGACAAACGCCTCGTGCGGTGTCACAGCAAACGACACCATAGATGTCACTTCGCTCTCAGTAGTCGAAACAGATGAATCAAACGAGGCGAGTAACTCCCAATCCCCAAATCCTATATATATGTATGCCCTCATTGCCGGTACCTTAATGTCATTTGTGTTTGCATTCATTTATATGAAAAGTAATGAGTAATAAGGCTACCGCATAACCTTTAATGAAATTAGTCATTTGCTAAGTATCAGGTGGTTATTATTTTTTTTAATTATATATATAATATCAATGACAACATACCCCATTCATTTAAAAAGGGATCTACACGGATGGGTCAAAAATTCTAAAAAACTCATGCCACCGAGACTTGGACGCGCCAGCACTGACACCAATGACGGGGGGCGCGACCTGGGTGAAGGTCGCGAGTTTTTTAAATTTGGATACCAATCTGATATTAGTAACGGTACCTCTACAGCGGATTCGACCTCAATTTACGAACAGACCATGGTGGGCGACCATGGCGGGACTGCTGATGTGTTTTATGGTGAGGGCTGCTATAGATTAAAACCCGCCAACTCGGGCGTGGATTTAGGGATCGCGAATCGGTCAAATGAACAGTCATCATATATTGAACAAATACAAGACTCATGTGTATTACCAGGCGCATTAAAATCTGATAGACCAATATCTAATAAGAATTGTCAGGGTTTTTTATTGATAGAGGAGGACCATTGGATAAACGGTCTCCGTAGCGGACAAGTATGCTTCCAAAGTGGATGTAGAGACTCTTCATCATGTCCATCTTCCCCTGGATTGGTTAACGAATGGTCACAAGATGACCCCAGATACGCTTGGAAAAGATTAGCAGGCACTAGTACCGGCGCCGGAACCCATGCCGATGCAGCCTACATGGACATGAATGATCAATATGCCGCAATGCATGAGTATATTGATGTAGATAAAATAGTAACAGCAACTGAAGTGGCGCAGGGTAAAATATATTGGAATGATTATGAAATTTATGAACCAAAAAAAATGCACAATTCCAGTTGGCAAGTAAATTGTTGGTGGAGCGTCTGTCCTGTCAGACCGACAATCCAGGGCGGGACTAATAATTTAGACACTTCTTCATGGTTTAATAAACTAGATAACCACATAGCTCGATTCACCAACCCGTCTGCTATAGGTCCCGACGATATCCCTGTAGCCAACGATATGTATCACTGGCCATTCTTTAGCGATACTAGCAACACTTTACGCACGAGGTACGGTGATAGTTTAGATAATATTAAATTCTTGAATAACTCACAACATAGGGGTGGTACGGAATCAGAACAAGTCGGTTTCAGAGGTGAGGGTGACATGACCGCCAAACCGGTAGGGCACTCAAATTTAAGTATATCCCAAGCAATGAGAAAATGTAATGAAACTCCTGGGTGTAAGGGATTCATGATGTATGAAAATGATTGGGTGGGCGGAGGTGGTGACACCAATCGCCAACCAGATTTAAATGGTGATTTATTCCCTGGGTCTAATACAGAGGGCGTGTGGTCTACGAATACTGAAAGAAATTGCGCGCCGCAGTGTATGAGTACTATCATGGATGATAATCACGATAAATATTACTCAAACTTTGTTATATTCGTAGACACTTTTGGTGATGCATTGGACGCCAATGGAGACCATCAACCGGATGAAAGACCAACTGATTCTAAATATCTACCTGCGCGGGTTTTTATAAAAAAAGAGAAGACGACCGATATGATTAATAAGTCAGCGAAATACACTCCACCGGTTTCCCTCGTCACATCTTCGACCGTCCCTGTTGCTGAATATGAGGGAGGGTCTTGTGAACCTATTGCTAACACGAACGTCTTATCGAGCGAATGTAGAACTACCGGACCGTCTAATGAGCAAGTGAATTGTGAGGGCACCTCTATGTCGAAAGGTTGTAAATATACGCCTTCTAGTGCATTGAGTTCTATATGTCGTGGATCCCATGCACTGACAGAGTCTAAGGTATTAGCAGAATTACATCATTGTAGCGTACTTGATCCAGGACAAGCGTCAGTTAATTGCGGGTGTATAGAGAATTCGCGAGTATATCAGCAACAGATACTAGATAATTGTACGGTTAGGAATCAATATCAGGGCAGCCAATCCAGATTGAGAGAGGAATACAATGATATTAAGGAATCGTATGATCATATATACCATGGTTATTCACTTTGGAGCGTTGGCGGCGCGCCAGGCGCAACCGCATGGCTAGATACGGAAACACACGGCGGCGGTGGACACACCGCAAATATGCCTTCTGGATATCCGGGGTGGGTTACTCAATGGCGTGGAAATCTTATCGCCAATCAAATAGGTGAAGTCGCATTCCCTCCCCTATCCGAGGGTCAAATGACCGCTGGACTACATCATGATATTAAAGCACCGACCTGCTGTATAAACTCCATTGCGGCCCAAGGATCCAATCTTGATAATGTTCACCAATGTATGATATGTCCTGGATCTCTTTCACCGGGAGAGGCTGCCTCGGTAATCGCGGCGTGCCACCGGAACACACCGCCAGATGATGGTGGCGCACCGGGTCCTAGTGCGTCACCGTTATCCAACGACCAAACTATTCGTGTTAAAAAATCAGGGATTATTAAAGTATTTCTTATCGGTATGTCTATTATCATAGCACTATGGGTGTCATGGATGTTTATTAAAGTATTCACCAGAACACCCGTAAAGACCAAAGGATATTCGACCTGAATAAATCTTTACGCTAATTTGATCCATTAAACTCCTCATTAACAATTCCTAAATAAATTATCATAACGGAAGAACAACAAAATGTCACGATACAAAATACACCACTTAATTCAAGACAAAGCTTTCTATTTTCTGGCGGGATTAATAAACTATCATCAATAGTGATTCTAGCGTGCATCTTTCTTATAATTTATATCTATGTCTTAAAGTGATTCTGAACTTTCGGAACTTTCGGAACTTTCGGAACTAGCTACCAGATATCCAACATAAAATGACATCGCATTTAGACCTATGATAACAACTGACGTGATACAGTATTTTAAGAAACATCGACCATCAATCGTTTTAGGCATAAAAAATTCATTCTTAGGATTAAGTCTATCATAAATATGTTCAGTTAAATCAATATTATTTGTTCTCATTTATAAGTAATAATTCTCAGTTAATTTTAAATCAATTACTGAATTCTCATTTCAGGTTCTAAGTAATCATATTCCAGGAAATCAAATATTTCCTTTTCTTCTTTAAATTCATGATCAATCATTTCTCTTGTTTCCGTATGTTTCATCGAATATTCATTCATCGTGTATCCCTTTGCTAAAGAATATTCTCGCATTCTGACGTTGAATTCCGCAGAACCAGTGAAGTATAATATTGCGAACGGATATTCTGATGGTTTGGTATACATGATATCAATACGTCTTAGATAAGGACTGTCATCTGATTTACCGAGACCCATATACTTCTTGGAACCTCTGGCTAGATCCTCCACTAATATATTAGATTCCTTGAGACTATCAATGAAAAGACTATAAGTCTTCTTCGATCGTGCTTTGAGAAGAAGATCAATATCACCGCTATCAGGTTTCTTACGTCGATAAGAACCCGCAATAGTCAATTCAGCAGAAGGGTCGATCTTATTTAACACCTCTTTCAGAACAACTTCATACTTCTGAATTTCTTGATACGGTATGCGTTGCTGAATATCATCAAAGTATTTTAGACCTTTCATCTGTGTATCATTTAGATGATCAGTTATTGTATTACAAGACCGTAGACCTTCGATAGTCTCAAACCCGCAAGATAGTAGCTTCTTGGCGTGCTGAATACCGACACCATGTATCTTCAATAATTCTTCTAAAGGTGATATCACATCCTTGATAAGTTCATATTCTTGAAGTTGTCCTGTATCAATAATTTCTTTAATTCGGTCACAGGTTCCCTGACCGATACCCTTCACCGATTTAAGTTTCTTTGGTTCAAGATCCTTATCGGATTTAAGTGTCATTAGTGCCTTCGTAACTTGCATATAAGTCTTTGATCTGAATGAATCATAATTCGCTTTGTAATGAATTTCCAATCTACTCATTATATCAATCACTTTATCGAGCGTGACACGTGTCTCAGAGTCTTCCACATGATCTTTGATAATCACATCGTCACGGATACGCTGATATCTTCCAAATCGAGGAACACCCTTATCCGTAAATCCAGAACATTCATAGGTAATAATAGTTCCTTCACAATGACTCTCCCTGAAACTATGACGAATCTTATCGTCCATACCAGAAAGAGTAAATATATGATCATCAGAATTATCTACCGACATATAGGTATCATGATTTATAAGCGGTTTACAAATGAAACTACCTAAGAGACCTTTATACTTCCCAGAACCCAACTTGTAATCAATAATGATGGCTTCCCGGTCAAATGATGGCTTATATTTAAGCATGTAATTAGACCGACCATTATCATACTTTGATAAAGGATGTTTCATCATGATTCCCTCACCCCCGTTATTAATAATCTCGTTGTAAAAGCATTTCATCATCTCTTCACCAGTGATCCGGATCTGCTTCGCGAATATGAGAGGAGAATTGGATTCACTGTCGAATAACTCATTATCTTTGGTCATGATGGAAAATGACTTTCGAGTGAAGTCGACGATGCTCCTCAGGTCCTTGAGTCGATTCACAAACGACCCTTCACCATTTGTGATATCATAAACTTGATACTGAATTGAACGCCACTCCTCGGGTATGGGAATCTTCTTCCGAACGACACCCATCAACTGGAAGTTATCGCGACCCGCCCATAACTCCCCATCAAGAATCTTATGACCAAGTAATGCGGGAGGAGGCATCGACTGTAAGAACACCTGAGGCGCTAAAAACGGTTTCCCCGCGCGAGAGTAGAACTTACCCACCGGTCCAGACCCGTCATCCTCATATCGAAAAAGTGCTCTGTATCCGTCAAACTTCTCCGACATATACCAACCGTTCGGAGGAGTCTTATAGTCCGACTCATCCTTTTTGATAGTCAATCCCATAGAAAATTCTTTTGCGAGCATCACGGATAGCTTGGTAATCTCGGGCATCTTGATTTATTATGTTATTATGTTATTATGTTATTATCAAGATGATATTTGTTTAAATCAAATTTATTCGTTAAATTACACACACGATGTCATATGGTAAAACGCGAACATCAATTAGTGTCTTAATTATAATAACCATTTCTCCAAAAATCGAGTCGACGTTGAACCGTATGTGTATTTAATGAATGCCTGTCCTGAAATACCATAGCACCACTCTTCATAGCTATTTTCATAAGCACCATGTAATTATTATAGTCATTGGAATACAATGTATGTTTTTCCGGTTTATTATTTTTATGGGAGTATCTTGTTATATTTATTTCCTCTTGTGTAGACCCTTGTTTCATTTCTATCACAGCATCATCTATTCTAATTTCCCCTCCACCTGTAGAAATAGGTGACATCTCGAATTTATATTGTTTTTCATCTTGTAATTTACCAACGAATGACCTACCTTTTCCTAAATAATCAGCGGACTTGTTCTGCCACATGACTACAGCGTCGATATCTGATTTATTATTCAGACGAGTCACAGTCACTTTCACCTTACCTGATGGATCAGATGAATTCCATGTATTTGTTCCCATGGGTATATCAGTACCGACCGACTGTATCGATGCCGCTGATTGTATATTGGGATCAGGTTCGGGTGTGTCTCGCATCTCCCAGGCACCATTCTCCACCATTCGGTAAATATACTTACCCGTATCGCTTATGAATATAGACCAACCGTCAATTGATCCATTATAGTTGTATACCGTATTGTAATCTCCATCGGACATCCCATCGACCGCGAGCGCTAATGGATCGGAAGGGTCTCTACGCGCTGCTTTCTGTGCGACCGCCACTATCTTTGCCAACTCCGCCCGTCGCGCGCCTGCTTTCGCCTCATCCGCCTCCTCCGCCTCCTCCGCCGCTAACCGGTCCTGCTCCGCCGCTTCCGCATCAGCCGCCGCTAACCGGACCTTCTCCGCCGCTGCTTTCTTTGCCAACTCCTCCGCCGCTGTCTTTTCCGCCGCTGTCGTTTCCGCCGCTGTCTTTTCCGCCGCTAACCGGACCTTCTCCGCCGCTAACCGGTCCTGCTCCGCCGCTAACCGTTCCTGCTCCACCTTCGCCGCTTCCGCATCAGCCGCCGCTAACCGGTCCTGCTCCGCCGCTGCTAACCGGTCCTGCTCCGCCGCTAACCGTTCCTGCTCCACCTTCGCCGCTTCCGCATCAGCCGCCGCTAACCGGACCTTCTCCGCCGCTGCTAACCGGTCCTGCTCCGCCGCTAACCGTTCCTGCTCCACCTTCGCCGCTTCCGCATCAGCCGCCGCTAACCGGTCCTGCTCCGCCGCTAACCGTCCCTGCTCCGCCGCTAACTCCGCTAACCGGGTCGCTTTCGCATCAGACGCTTGCGTAGCCGCGCCTGCCGCATTTTTCAACGCGTCCTCTGTAGCTTTCTTTACCACTTTCGCTTTCTTTACCACTTTCGCTTTCTTTACCGCTTCCTCTTTCGCTTCCTCTTCCTTTTTACTTATCAACCATTGATGTCCATCAGTGTTCACCAACGCTGGATTTGCCTCTATAAAAGAGTTGTACTTATGTATTTCCCACATTTTATGTAGACCTTCGAAGAACACTTCTTCAGTTATTTTACGCCATACCTCAGGGTTATTACCGAGTGTCACTGTCCTACGATCTGGGTTGGGGGAATGACTTAAATATATATCGATAATGTGTTCATTAGATGTTTTAAACATCGTCTTCTTCACCTTCTCCCGGCAAATCGATAGTCCCCCCCGATAAACAAGGTAGTCACCCTCATTAACTCCTGTTGCTGATTTTATTCCTGATGTTGTTCCTGATTTTTTTCCTGATGCTGATTTTCCAAATATTGGCATTAGAATGATTATATATATAAAGTAATTTTATAAAATTAGTTTAAAAGGACCGAATGATATATTTATTACTCTCAATATGGATATTAATATCACCAAATTATCAGATAAGGAGATCGCTGATATTTGTATAAAGTATAATATAATTCAGTCACATGAATTACAGAAACATTCGCGGAAACAAGTTATTGATGAAATTCAAACATGGTGTCAGTATAAAAAGCAAACATATCGTCAGAGAAGGAATTCAGCACCAAATATCGCGGCCAACGCGTCAAGTCTGGGTAATCCCGATAAACAGGTTCGCGAGATATCAGGTCTTAAAAGGACGGTTTCTCAACCGTTAAATATTCAGAAAACGAATAATCCAGCCAATTCTCCACCTCAAGCAACGATTGTAAATCGTGATAGACGGATGTCTGAACCGTTTACGAATCAGGAGAAATTTGTAGCGCGTGATGATCATCAGGCAAAAAAAGTTTATAATTCAGGTCAACAAGATGTCGCTTCTACGATTAAACAAGGGACATTAGATCCTAATATGGATAAATATGATCAAATCGGAATGTATCCGAAAGTGAGGAGATTAATCGCTGTAGGGGACCTACATGGTGATTTAAGAGTTACTTTAATTGCCTTAAGGTTAGCCAAAGTTATACCGTCTAATATATTTCCTTATAATGTCGGTGATATTTCATGGTGCGGGGGTGATACTTGGGTAATTCAGTTGGGTGATCAGATTGATAGGTGTCGACCTGATAACTGGTCAAAAAACTGTATTGAGAATTTAGAAGACGTTACTGAGGATGAAGGAAATAATATGATGATAATTCAGATTTTCCAGAAGTTAGATGTGATGGCAAAGCTTCAGGGTGGTCGGGTATTAGGAATGATAGGAAATCATGAGTTAATGAATGTAGATCGTGATTTCCGATATGTTTCTCCACAAGAGTTTTTAGAATTTGTACCGCCAGCAGAGAGATCGACAAAATATACCGAAGACGGTTATCCTTATGGATATTATCATAGATTAAAGGTATTCGAAAGAGGGGGTAATATCGCAAAGCATTATGCTATTCAAAAGAAATCAATTACGATAATTGGTAAAAATTTGTTTGTACACGGTGGAGTGAGTCATAATCTTATGAGTAAATATTCAATCCATGAATTAAATCAAGTAGTACAAAAATGGTTATTAAAACAAGGTGATGAGAGGGAGGATAAAATATTTGATGAGGTATTTCGAGATGAAGACGATATGTCTCCTTTTTGGTGTAGATTATATTCTGAAGATGATGGTCATGGTGAAAACACCGAAAAGGGTTACAATGAGTTATTAAGGATAATAAATTCCCGTAATAAATTAATGGAACCTATTGATAGGATCGTGGTGGCTCACACGCCTCAATTTATGGATGATAAATATATGAATGCCTTATATAATGATAGATTATGGCGAATAGATGTAGGTATGTCGAGAGCATTTGGTTCTCACAGTGATTGTGGTGATAATAAATACAGACAGATACAAGTTTTAGAAATATTAGATGATAAGATATGTAATAAATTAATGGCACCGTATCAGGGTCGGTTACCAACTGAAGGGATGGGTCAGAACGCTTCGATGAATGGTGGGTTTTTATCTTAAAGTTTATCGCAAATTAATCTCAAAATATCATAATCTTCGAATAGTTGATTATAACAATATAAGAATTTAATTTTCCTTTCTTTTTTCTGCTTTTGATACTCTATATTCTTCTCAAATATTTCATAAATAATTCGCTGACTAAATGCATTCCAACCTGATACTGAATAGTCTTTTTGTAATATACCTTCTTCCCTCAAATCAGATATTATTAATCGAATATATGATTCATAACATTTAGATCTAAATTTTGATATTAATTCAGTATCAATCTCTTCATCTGATTTTAATATTGATCCGTAATAATCTAACATTTGTATTATTAACTAAATATGTTTAGCGTATCAAATTTAAATATCTGTCATATGCTTTTTCACATGTGATTCTATCTTGATACCGAAACTGTATCATATCTCTAATTAAATCCATATATGATTTTAATTCCGGTGATCTCAATCTCTTAATAACCTCATCAACCTGTATACCGGTTCTCGTAGCGCCATCAAAGAATATGATTAATATCATCATTCCCATCGAATAAATATCTATCTTTTGCATTAATTTAGTTAAATCGGTGACTGAATCGGTGATATTTGTTTTGTTTTTAGTCTTTCTTTTATTTCTTGTCTTCTGACGTGGTTTAGTTATGTTTTTTAATTTTTCATTGAGAAAGTCAAGTCTCGTGTTATTCGTATCTATACCAAAAATACCCTCATTAATAGGTATATATAACTCATAATAACCGATAAGACTTTTATATGATTTAATATTATCTTGTTCTCTAATAATACTCTTTGATGATTTCAGACTATAATATATATACTCAAATGGATATGCCTCATATATTCGGTAATTGGAATATTCACTATTCATTCGTTTTTTTAGGAACTTATTTCCGACTACATTCTTTATCTTTAATGAAATATCATAATCAATGATATATGATTTATTATTTTTTATAATTATATTCCGAATATTTATATCATGGTGACAAATACCGTGTTTCGATAATTCTGTCAATCCATAAAATATATTTTTCATGATTCTGAATATTTTTAAAAAATATTCATTAAATTTTGACTGACTGGTTAAAATGTCTTTCGATAATGTGTTTTTACTATACTGGTCCAAAGTAATACCACCATAATCACCTTGATGTAGAACAAATCGAGATTTTTTTTTGATACCTAAAGTGTGTCCAGACATTAAATCCATATTACCATGTCTAAGACATTCATTGATATCATTATCTTTCACTAATTCACTATAATTCTGTGATTCACATATTGATGACCACACGATGGTCCAAGATTTATAATTCTTTATTTTCTTTATTATTTTATTAAAATCATATTCTTTATTATTAGTATTGAACATTAATTTAGTGATTTTTGATTTATCTTTACCCCATATCTGAGGTTTTTGTGTTTTTGTTTTTGATATACTCTTTTTACATTTAATCTGGGGTCTGAATACACATCCAGAACTACCCTTGAAAATTAATTTTGAAGATCCCATATAATTTAATAAATAAATAAAATATAACTGAATTATATATGTCATTTAACGGGTCGAAAGAAAGTTGTCCCAATTATGATTCAGATAGTGACCAATTAGATATGAGTTATGATACATTTATGAATTTATTCACCAGAAGTGTTGGCGATGATCAGAGGGGTAAAAAGAATTTTAATAAAACATGTTTTAATATTTGTGAAACAGTAAATGAGGACGGTTCAGGTAAAGGTCCAACTTATATTGAGGACGGTGTATGTAACGAATGTGGTTCAGAAGGTTATAAAATGGGTAAATATGAAATGTGTAATATGGATACTTCAGATTTGGGAGATGATATGAATACTGATAGGTCACCTCAATTATGGTTCTTTAAACAGCAGTCTCAGAATTTACTAAACCTAACGGTAGAAAACCTACCTGTAGAAACCCCAACCGTAGAAAAATATGTAGATACGCTAGCATCTGATGATTTCAGGACACTATTTTCCGGATTAAAATATGATGAATCATTTGAATCTTGCGTGAATGATAAATTAAATACCGGTTCCGATGATTATTATATTCAGGCGAGAATATCTAATTATAATTCTATTAGTGAATTTACATCTATTGATATAAATTATCTGAAAAAAAAATTAAGAAAAATAATTACGATAGAAACCGATCAAGTAAATGAATGTATGGATTTATTAAACTTGGGTAAATCTATATGTCACACTGGGATATCAGATAAAACAATGATGATCGGATCTCTTATCTTCAAAATAATTGGTAACGATAAGGTGGATATTATGAGATCCAATCAAAATGAAAAAATAAAAATAAATAAGTTAGTTAATGAATTAGGTCCATTAATTCCAAAAGCAATTCATAATATCATTATTGTTTCTAGAGAATACGAAACAAGGGTATGTAATGAACCATCTAATACTACGATACTATTAGAAAAAATACATACAGAACTATATAGAAAACAAACAGAGGTGACATTAGATGTTAATCCTTATATTAATTTCGATTCATTGATCAATACTAAAGATAATTGGGAGTTCGGTAAAAAAATAACGGTTTTATTGGTTTTTGCGTTCTTATTTATGCAGGCAGCGAATTTAGTCGTAGCATTTTTAAGTCGTGGGTCTAGTGCTACTAAAGTATCTTAACTATATTCTTAGACTCTTCCTGGTCTTCCTGGTCTTCCTGGTCTTCCTGGTCTTCCTGGTCTTCCTGATCTTGCTGGTCTTCCTGGTCTTCCGGACCTTTCTGGTCTTCCGGACCTTTCTGGTCTTCCGGACCTTTCTGGTCTTCCGGACCTTCTTATCTTTCTTTTCCGACTTGTTAATCGATCCGCCCCTACTGGCACCAGATCCGCCCCTACTGGCACCAGATCCGGCAGATCCATCCTCCGACCGCATCGATTCCGATATAACTTTAATCTTTTCGGACCATTCATTATAAAATGAGATTCCTTCTGTCCGGCCATCGATATTCATTGATAATAATGTTTCAATGATGTCAAGTAGTTCTCTTACCATGATATTGAGACTATCAGATGGGTCAGTCGGTTCGCTAAGACCGAAATCATTTAATCTAGCAGTTATTGCCTCTGGACCATAGTCATTATCTAAATTAGAAAATACGTTTATAACATACTGTGATATCGGTAGTCCCTCACTACCGCTTCTCCAAGGTCTATTATTTCTATTATGGGGCATGTGTCCTTTATAAATATAATAAATTACTACTCCAAATGAATGATAGTCAAATGACTCTCTGTATTCTATATCCGGTTGATTTGACTCTGCTGGAACGATTGTAATAGTACCGGTTACGATATTATCTCCTTTATTTACAGAACCTATCTCCATAGAATTTCCGAAATCAATTAATTTAATTACTGGGGCCGGTTTACTATTGATGATACCAATATTTTGTGGTTTTAGATCTAAATGACAAAATCCTTTATCATGTATATGTTTTAGACCAGCGAGAATCTGACTACAAATCCATTCTGTATAATTAATATCTAGATATAATGGATGCCAATTGAAATGCTTGGCCGCTCCTGACCATTTTTTTGACGTGATTATTTGAGGGAGCGATTGGAGCGCAACGCAGCAATTTTCTAGTGGCCAGTTACCGACTCGGTCCTTTCTATATCCAACCACTGATATATCCTCTATATGATCCGGTATACGAACTATTCCAAGGAAGTCAACGATATTTTTATGACCGTTTTCAGATGATGCAAAATGCTGAAGGCATTTTATTTCTGATAGAGAGTCTTCAGGATAACCTTCATCTTCATCATCTTCATCATCATCATCACCAAAACCACCAAAACCACCAAAACCACCAAAACCACCAAAACCGCCAAAACCGTTACCTGGATTATCGCTTTTAAAGAACTTAATTATGACTTTTTGACACGTATCTCTTCTACTAAAACAACTTGACTTATCTTCACATATACATTCCTGTCCTGGTTTATTGATACACACATCAAATACTTCACTTGCCCTTTTTATAATATCTGTTACCGGTCTCGCTTTGACACCACTACCTGGGACCGGCGGCGACCGTTTCATAGTTGACCAAAAGCAACCTTTAACCTCCACAACGTTAATATCAGGTAACTCTTTCATCACTCTTTCATATAAATTATAGCGAGGCGGGGTGCGCGGGGTGCGCGGTGTGGCATAAGTGCCAACCATGCCTTCACCTTCACCTTCACCTTCACCTTCACCTTCACCTTCACCTTCACCTTCACCTTCACCTTCACCTTCACCTTCACCTTCACCTTCACCTTCACCTTCACCTTCTCCTTC
>Ga0307998_1000296_pt1 | contig 29167 bp, 22 predicted proteins | sample Davwhametageno37_FD_203147 | JGI IMG/M metagenome (GOLD analysis project Ga0307998, IMG submission 203147) | Marine microbial communities from Davis Island wharf, Antarctic Ocean - #37 | ecosystem: Environmental > Aquatic > Marine > Unclassified | place: Antarctic Ocean: Davis Island wharf... | reverse complement strand
TATATGCTAAGGGAGCTTTTGACCCCGTTTTATATAGTGATATTGGTCAGAAGTACTTCGAGGGCGCCCAGTATTATAGTAAAATTAACAGCGGACTTAAAATTCCAACTTGGTTTGGGCTAGAGTTTACAGGTGGCTATGAAAAGAACCAAGGAGTTTATTTAAATCCTGAAAGCTCAAATGCCAATGCTGGGTTAATATATGCCGGAGTATCGCTCTCGGTTGGCCAGGGATTAATGATTGACAAAAGAAGGGCTGAATTAAAAAAGGCTCATTTAGTAAAGCAGAACGCCATTACCGAAAAACAAATTGCCTTAAATAATCTAATTTACGAAGCAGGATTTGCCTACTGGCAATGGTTTAAGGCGTATCACTCTTTATTAGTATTTGAAAACGCCCAATCATTAGCAAAAGAAAGGTTTAATGCAGTTAGGCAAGAAGCATTGCTCGGTGACCGTCCTTTTGTTGATACACTCGAAGCTGGAATACAAGTCCAAAATAGAATGTTAGGGGTTCAACAATTAAAACTTGAGTTTAAAAATCAATCCGCATTAATTGCTATTTATTTATGGGAAAATGGAATCATTCCTTTAGAACTAAAAAAAAATGTTGTTCCTGAGTCTCAAGACTTTGATTTAGAAGATAATATGCAGTTGGAAAAACTTCAGGATTCATTACTAAATACACATCCGTTGCTTAACCAGCAGCAAAACAAAATCAGGCAACTTGAAGTAGAGCAAAAATGGAAAAAAGAACAACTAAAGCCTATTGTAAATTTAAAGTACAATCCAATAGTTGAGTCTGTTGGCAATAATGTAATTGCCAATTATTCGATTAATAACTATACTTGGGGAATAGGTTTTATGATGCCCATTTTACTTCGAAAGGAAAGAGGAGACTTAAAACTTACGAATCTCCAAATTCAAGAATCAAACCTTCAACTAACCAATAAACGTGCAATTCTTCAATACAAACAGAACTTATCCTTAAACAATTGGCGTACTTCCATTGAGCAAATCAATTTATATGCTAAGACAACCGAAGACTATTTAAACTTGCTTAAGGCAGAGCGTCAACTTTTTAATGAAGGTGAAAGTTCCTTATTTATGGTTAATTCAAGGGAAGTTGGATACATCCAGACGGAATTAAAACTAATTGAACTTTTAGTGAAAAACAGAAAGGCCAAGTTGAGCGCAGAGTTTGCCTATGGGCAGCTTTTTAATTACTAAATAATCTTCATTTTAACAGCAGTTTACAAATTCTAATCTGATTCTAATGTCTAACTAATTTCTTTCTAATTTAAAAGATCCATCATTGCAAAATATTAAAAACAAGGATGAGTAAAACAAAATCAATACAAAGTCTATTTTCCACTATTAAACAAGACCTACCGGCAAGTATTGTCGTATTCTTTGTTGCCCTTCCCCTTTGTTTGGGTATTGCATTAGCAAGTGGAGCGCCTTTGTTTTCTGGCCTTATTTCAGGGATTATTGGTGGGGTTGTAGTTGGTGCATTGAGTAATTCAGCGCTTGGAGTAAGTGGTCCTGCTGCAGGTTTAGCTGTAATTGTGCTTAATTCAATTCAATCTTTAGGTGCATTTGATGTTTTTTTATTAGCCGTAGTATTGGCTGGTGGTATTCAAATTATACTGGGATTAATAAAAGGTGGAATAGTTGGTTATTATTTTCCTTCTTCTGTGATTAAGGGCATGTTAACGGGTATTGGAATTATTATTATTCTAAAACAAATACCACACGCCTTGGGTTATGATGGCGATTATGAAGGTGACATGGACTTTTGGCAAGCTGACGGTGAAAACACCTTTACAGAATTATTTAACATGCTAGAATACATAACCCCAGGAGCAGTTATGGTCAGCCTTTTATCTATGGCTATCTTACTCTCTTGGGAGGTCTATCTCACTAAAAAAAATAAAATATTTAAATTAATTCAAGGCCCTTTAGTAGCGGTTGCTTCCGGAATCTTATATCAATCAATAACCATGGCTTACTTTCCCGGTTATGCTATCGAACCTCAACATTTAGTCTCTGTGCCTGTTGCTGGTGACTTGTCTGAATTCTTAAACCAGTTTACTTTTCCGGATTTCTCAGCTATTTATAACCAGGAAGTTTGGATAATTGCCTTCACTATTGCAGTGGTTGGAAGTTTAGAAACATTATTAAGTGTTGAAGCTACGGACAAACTTGACCCGCGAAAAAGAATAACAAACACCGACCGAGAATTGTTAGCTCAAGGTGCTGGAAATATTCTTTCGGGACTAATCGGCGGTCTTCCAATAACCCAAGTTATCGTTAGAAGTTCTGCAAATATTCAGTCTGATGGACAAAGTAAAATGTCGGCTATTCTTCACGGCATATTTCTGCTTTCTTGTGTAGCCCTAATTCCATTTGTTTTAAACATGGTTCCTTTAGCCGTATTGGCTTGTATCTTGTTTATGGTAGGTTATAAACTGGCTAAGCCAAGCTTATTTAAACAAATGTACAAGCTAGGATGGAATCAGTTTCTTCCATTTATTATAACTCTATTGGGAATTGTATTTACTGATTTGCTTAAAGGTATTAGCATTGGAGTTGTTGTTTCTCTTATCATTTTTCTACGAAAAAGTTTCCAAAACTCTCATTTTTTACATCAAGAATTTGTCGACGAAGGGCATCATATTGTAAAAATGACACTTGCAGAAGAAGTCTCTTTTCTGAATAAAAGTGCCATACTTAAAGCTCTTACAGAATTACCGGAAGAAACTCGACTCACTATTGATATGAGTAAATCTACAAGCATTGATTATGATGTTCTTGAAATTATTGACAATTTCACAAATACGGCAGAGCTTAAAAATATAACAGTAAAATTAATAAACAGAAGTGACATAGAAATAGCTGACTACTAAGATGATATAAATTAAAAACAGAACATCAATGGACATGAAAATTCTAAGAAACAAATTAATTTAGGCCCGATTTAAAGTAATTATACTTTTATTGCTTAATTATTTTTTGATTCAATTTAGATTTTTCACTGTATAAAAAGTAAACCCCACTGTGAAGTGAGGATACATCCAATTCATTTTCTCCATTTACAAATTCGCCTTGCATGTGAGTCAAACCAGCTAAATCATATATTTTATAAGAACCTGTTTTTACTCCATTTACATTTAAAGTACTCAAGGCAGGGTTAGGGAAAACAAGAATCTGAGCCAAAACTGATTCATTTGAAACACTTGAAGTAAGAGATTTTTCTTCTACAGAATGAGATGTTAATTTTATCCTATCGTTTGTCCTGTTTGATTTTCCATCTGCCGCATTTCCGGCGCCATAAAAAGTAATTTTTCCAGTTCCAGTTCCAGTTCCAGTTCCAGTTCCAGTTGAAGGAGCTGTCCAAGTAAACGTCCATGTTTTTGTTCCTGCACCCGATACACTACCCTTAATGTGAGTTATTGCCTTACTTGCATTAACGAGTTTTGTATTACCCGTTGCAGTAAAATCTCCAACTTTATTGTTTTTCGAATCCTCTGCAGTCACTTGAAATCCAAATTTAGAAACTCCCATTTCTGATATAGTGAAAGTAACATTATAGGTTTTACCAGCTTCCCATCCTGTTGTCGGAATATCAGTGCTAATCATATCTGCCATTTGCTTAGCTGTACCGTCATCATGACAACCAGATTGTGTACAGTTGAAATTATTATCTCCAGGTGAGCCAGTAACTTTTGCTGGTGCACCTTTAGTATATGAATTGAATAATAAAAACGCGACTCCTGCAATGGCTAAAATGCTTATTTGTTTTTTCATAAATATTTTTTAAAACTGAAAACCAAATGTAATGAAGGTGATTATTAATAAATTGTCATTATTCCACTTTTGATAGCACTTTTACTTTTCTCTATAAATAAGTTCTAGCATAGTTTCACCTACAGCTTTAAGTGTGTTTTTATTAATTACATCCATGTTGTCGGAATGACGATGGTGAAAATGGCCAAAATCTCTTTTATAAGGGTCGTAATGAATAATATCAATTGAAGGAATGCCTGCTAAACTCACTTGTACATGGTCATCGGTAACTCCGCCTGAAAGCTCTTGAATAAAGTAGTTTCCATAACCCAACTTGCCTGCCAAATACCAAACTTTAGAAACCAGTGGTGAATTGAACTTTTTGGATTGCTCTTCTATTGGAAAAACTGCATCTTTAGCACCTACCATGTCTAACAAAACGCCGTATTTAGGTTTAACAAAATCTTCTTCTAAATTACTTGCCCAGTATTGAGATCCCAAACACCATGTGTTTGTTCCGGGAGTAGTTATTGACCCACCCGTTTTGCCATAATCTTCTACATCAAAAAACACAAAATCGATTCCTACTATGGGTTTAAGTGAATCTTGCATTATGGCTCTTACCAATTCTAATATTACTCCTACTCCACTTCCACCATCGTTTGCCCCTAGTATTGGCTTGTCTTTATCCTTGGTATCTCTATCCGCAAAAGGACGAGTGTCCCAATGTGCAAAAAGCATAATTCTGTTCGAGTTTTCTGGGTCGTATTTTCCCGTAATATTATAAACCGGAAGTTCAACTCCATCAAAGCTGGTAGTTTTTCCAACCTGAAGAGTAGTTTGTAATCCAAATGATTTTAGCTCATTTTCCAGATACTCGGCGCAAGCTTTATGCTCTGCTGTACCTGGAACTCGTGGGCCAAAATCCACTTGTTTTTGAACGTAATTGTAAGCATTGTCTCCATTGAAAACTGGCTTAGCAACCGGCACAAATGGTTGAGTAGGCTTCGGCTTATTCTTGGTAATCCTTCTCGGTTCTTCCTCACATGAAGTAAAAACTAAGCCAAGCACAAAAACTAATAAAAATGACTTTCTTATTGTTGGAATCAACATTAAACTTTGCCTTTTAAATTTTCAATCATGTTGTTAACCAAACCTGGCATATCGTATTTTTCTTTCCAGCCCCAATCCACTCTTGCTTCTGTATCGTTAATACTCGCAGGCCAAGTTTTGGCAATATCTTGTCTAAAATCTGGTGTGTATGTTATTTCAAAATCCGGAATTTGCTTTTTAATTTCCATTGCCAATTGCTGGGGGTTAAAACTCATTGCTGAAATATTGTAGCAAGTTCTGAGTTTCACAGTTTCTGCAGAAGCATCCGTAATTTCTCTCGTTGCCCGAATGGCATCTTCCATGTGCATCATAGGTAAAGAGGTATCGTGACTTAAAAAGCAATCGAATTTTTCTCCTCTTAAAGCTGAATAAAAAATATCTACAGCGTAATCGGTAGTTCCACCACCGGGTAAACTTTTCCATCCAATAAGACCCGGATATCTAATGCCACGAACATCAACGCCATATTTTTCAAAATAATATTGATTCCACATTTCACCGGCTAGCTTACCTATTCCATAAACTGTATTTGGCTCTATTATAGTTTTTTGAAGCGTGTTTTGTTTTGGTGTTGTTGGGCCAAAAACGGCAATAGAGCTCGGCCAAAATATCTTTTTTATGTGTCCTTCTTTAGCCAAGTTCAAAACATTGAATTGACCATCTATTGTGAGTTTCCACCCAAAATCCGGGTTCTTCTCAGCGGTGGCAGAAAGTAAAGCAGCTAGGTTATAAACTTGAGTAATACCTTCTGACTTTACCAAAGAAAGTAAACGATCTTTATCTAAAACATCCAACTGCTCGTAACGACCATCAAAATCGACATTCTCTTTTACATCGGACGCAATAACATTTTCTATTCCGTAATCACCACAAAGACTTTGATACAATTCTTGGCCTACCTGACCTAACGACCCAATTATTAATACTTTTTCTGTCATATTTATACCTTAAAAGAAGGATGACAAATGTATTAAAGTGATTGTATAATTTACTATTCTACAAAAGCCAAAAAAAGCCTTCGTCTAAATTCGTTATTGCTTTAAATCACTGGAGGTTTCACCCGTTAATGTTTTCAAAAACACTACAATTGAATTCCCACCGTTCGCTCTCGCTTCCATGCGAATGTGCCAAATTATCAATCATTTTTGGCAATTAAATAACCTCTAATTCTCCTCTTCTATCCGCATAATCTATTGCACTACTATATGGATAATCTTCGGCTTTGGATTTAGTGATTCACTCTCGCTTGGAAGCGAGAGTGAATCAGGGGGTTTTTTATTTTCCTTTTTTGAGTAAAGATTAACCTTTATCTTATAACCAACTTTTGGCTGCTATTGTCTTCAAACATCAAATAGTAAACGCCTGCGTTTAAACCACTAAAATCGGCCTGCTCTACACTTTCTTCGCTCTTTACTTCTGATCCCAAAGCATTAACCAAACGGTAGCTTATTGTGCTGCTAAATTGGACTTGACCATAAGTAGGATTGGGGTAAATATTTAGCTTGTCATTACTTTTATTAAGAGATAAAACAGAAATGGCTCCTCCTGAACCATTAAATTCATATGCTCCTAAATCTGGTTTTGCTGAAGTTCTTATGTTTCCTTCTTTATCTTTTGCGATTAGTGTTGGAACTCCTTTACTTTCAAGTGGTGAACTTAAATCAACATGTAAGTCAGTTGCTGATTTAAACTTAGGGTCTGCTTCAAAAGAACCAGCCCCTAAAGCAGTGGAAGAGCTTGTTCCTTTTTTTGCATAAAAACAATTATACTTCTCTATGTGTGTGGAGGAGTAAACCTTATAAGCCTTTCCATCGGCATAGTTTCCAATTGCATTATTCATAAATACAGTTGTGCTGTCGCATCCACTGAATGTTACTATACCTTCATTAAATTGACTACTACTAGAAACTTTTGAATAGCCACTATTGTGGAGAATATAGGTGTACATCGTATTTCTAATAATCATAAGTCTACTGCCAATAGAACTTGGTGTGTTGGTCTGAACTATTGTGTTGTTGTAAATAAGGTTGTGTTCTTTAGGGTTTGGGGCTGACGATAAGCTTTCCGAAATGTCTTCTATTTTAAGACCAGTACAATCGTCAACAACACTCATTTCTATACTGTTGTGCGAAAACTCTAGTTGATGTACCTTGGAAACAGATACTCCTATTGGATGTGAATTAACCCACCCCTCAGCTCCTATTAGACTATTAATTGTGTTATGTCGAATAAATAGGCTTCCAGAGTGTTTGGCCAAAATGCCATATCTGGTCCAATCAACTATAGTATTACTATCAATTCGTAATTCTTCCGATGCAAATTTATTTCCTTGCACAACTATTCCTATTTGACAATCGGAAATTTGATTCCCTACTATTTTATTTTCATAGGATATTCCTATGAAAATTCCTCTATCAAAACGAGGAGTATTTTGGTCTTCTCTTTTAATTTTGTTATTGACTATTTCATTATTCCTTACTCCAAATACTTCTATTGCCTTTCTTGTAAATCTACTTCCTGATTTAGACATTATTGTAAGGCCCCTAACGGTTATATAATTAGTACCTGATGCTATAAAAACAATTGGATCACCTTCATTGCCTGAATCTGTAATAATCACATCGCCTGTGTTACTTGGGTCGAAGGTAAAAGTTACTCGATCGGTATTGCTAGAGTTACGCTTAACTTCTATATTCAATTGTTCATTATATTGACCTTCTCGAATATGAAAAATTACTGGCCCGCCACTTATTCCTGAACTCTTAAGACGTGATAAAACAGTACTAAAGTCCGTAAAGTCAGGACTTGTACCGCCTATGGTATAGATGCCTGACTGAAAAAGTTGGCTAAAACCACCTAAACTTATTCCCGCTATCAATGTTAATGCTAGTATTATTCTTTTCATAGTTTTTGTTTTTATTGTTCAACCTTTATTTTCTTTTTTACAAAAACCCTACTTAATAACAGAGGTTTCACTTTATTCTTTTTGTCCTTGTATTCTATTTGTAGTGAACTAACTCCTTTTTATTTTAATCGTGCGCCAGCTTAGGGTCTGGATATGGTTTAGCGAAAGTATGGTATTTATTTTGAAAAATTTGGCTTTGGATTTAGCGAAGCACTCTCGCGTGGAAGCGAGCGTGTCAAATTACCAATCATTTTTCGCAATTAAAATAACCTCTAATTCTCCTTTTCCATCTGCATAATCTATTGCACTACTATATGGATAATCTTCGGCTTTGAAAACCAAACCCCCTTCAACTGGATTTTGATGTATGTAATTCAATTTTTGATCTATTATATGATTACTCCATAATTCTACTGGCTGATTATCGTGCCTCCAAAATTGATATTTTTTTACATTCCCAGTTTTTTTACCTGCTTTTTCAAACTGTTCTAACAAAAACTCTTTTCTACTTTCTCTTGGGTTCTCTTTTATAGCTTTTATTAGTTGTTTTGCCGTAAATCCTTTGAAATCTCTTAATATCTCTGATAACGTTTGCTCCTGTGAAGCTCTTGCAATTAAATGAATATGATTGGTCATCAAACACCATGAAAATAGTTCTAAGCCTTTATTGTTTTGGCAATGGCGTAAACTATCTATAATTATCTCCCTGTATTCATTTCTTGTGAAAACATCAAGCCATTCGACGGTGGCAAAGGTTATAAAATAAACACCGTCAGGGTTTTTAAACTTATAGCGTCTGGACATGGTTTAGCGAAGGTATGGTATTTATTTTGAAAAATTCGGCTTTGGATTTAGTGAAGCACTCTCGCTTGGAAGCGAGCGCGAACCCGGGGTAACAGTTGCGGCCATGTAATAGAAAGAACGGTTAAACAAATGACCAATAAAGAACTTGGTAATTGTGATAAGTGCGGAACTAAAATTAAACTAGGAGATTTCGAAGGGATTCGCAACAGAGCCGTTAAAGACATGGAACGATTTAAGAAAAACCTCTAATCAAAAAAGCCCGATCTAGTCGGGCTTTTGATTTTAATGAAATTTCATTTTTAGGGGTTCTCCCAATATTCAATATTAATCACTTTTTCATCCTCAATTAATACATGAATGTAACTGTCAGTAATCTGTCCATCACTAGAAAGTGAAATAGGCACTACCTGATATTTAGCATCAGTTGGAGTGTATTTTTTTTCATAGGAACTCGAAAAAAGTTTTTTGACTTTACTCTCTTTGTCGCCTGGTCTTAACCCAATAACTTCATAACTATCATCCAATATTTTAAAGTCAACAACCTTATCATTTTGAAAGCTAATAATACTATTCTCATAATAGAACTCATAGAAAGGAGATTCATCTACAATCGGATCATAGTTCTGTATGACTGAATCTGGCTTACCTAATTGAGTTTTTTCTTCTTCAATTGACAATTTAAAAAGCTCAATACTATTTATTTGAACATCTTTTGTATCTATTAAGTCTAATGCAGAATCTTGAGCTTTACAACTAACAAGAACTGACAATAAAACAACATTTAAGATTATACTTTTCATAGTCTTACTCTTTTCGATTCTGGTGTTTATCAGGATTTGTATTACCGCCTACACTACTTGAAGTAGAAGGGTCAACAGTCGCCCCTTCACTATCAAATTTAGTATCGAAGTAATCTAATGGATCTTGTCTGTTTTTAAGAGAGGATTTGTAATTATCACCAACCGAAATTTCTATGTGAACATGCTCTCTTTCCTTTGCAATACCTTTTGCATTTCCACTATTACCTTGGATACCAACAATGTCTCCTTCAGCTATCTTTCCTGAAGCCCTGCCTTTTTCTTCCATATGAGCGTACAACGTAAAGGTGCTTTTGCCTCCTTCACCTGATTCATTTTTACCCTGTACAATTAAATAGTTTCCAAAAGTGTTAGAATAGCCTGCTGCATAAACATCACCTGCAGTAACACTCTTAATTTGGGTGCCTTTTGGAGCTAGAATATCAACACCTCTATGAGGACGAGACGAACCATCTTCATTAATTCTATGATTACCCATCATACCACCTTTACGACCTGCTAAATCGGTTGGGGCAATTTTCGGATTCTTTACTGGGTCTCCTGGTACAGGAGCTCGTCCGTCTGGATCAATGTAATAAATCGGATTATTCGCAAATGCAACATAAGGAGAAGTTCCTGGGAACATATGAGCTAGAGGGTCAACAGATAAAAACCTTGCTATTCGTGGATCATAAATTCTGGCTCCAAAATCGTAAGTTGCATTCCGAGCTACCATACTAATTTACTCGAAATCAGAAGTTAACTTAAATCTAAGCACCCTACTATTTCCTGCGTCAGCTACATACACTATCTTATCAAAATAGGCTACTCCCATAGGATTGTTAAATTGACTTAGCCCAATTCCTCGACCTCCAAATGAAGCCAATATTTGTTTCCTGTCCGTTGAAAATGGCGGTGGGTTCGCCCCTTCAAAACCTTCATTTGTGAACTGGTATAATGAATCATTCACAGCATCTACTACAAATATGTAATTCGTTCTGTCACCAGCATAAGTCACGCCTTCTGGGTTTTTAAATTTATTCGGTGCATAAAGAAAACCTTCTGCTTTTGAAGTATCCGAGCTTGCCATTTTCTTCAAAGAATAAACACCTCCATCCAGGGTTTCTTCGTATTTTATGTATTGTACTTTTAAAGCTAAATTTGGGTCAATGGATGTATAAATAAAATCTCTTGAACTAGAAATGGAAGGATCTTGAGGTGGTTGAGAAAGGGTGGTAATTCCAGAGGGCATAGAAAAATAATCACTTTCAAACCCGGCACTTGTTTGCACAAAAATAGGCGAAATCCTTTTGTCTTGAATCCCGTTCAAATCTGGACTTACAGTCAAAATCGCATCGTCGGTACCTCCCAATTGAACTGGATTATCGTTACTGGGTCCAGTTCTGGCTAAATAATACGAATTGTCAAAGAGAGTGGCAACACCAGTGAACGAAACTGCCTGATCTACTTCAGAAGCACCTTTAAATCCTAAATAGTAGGGATGAATAATCACCGCTTTTGGTTCACCAAATGAAAGGCTTAAACCAATTCCACTTTTTTGATTGATTCGGTACAAACAAGTTAATGAAATAGGGGTCTTGGCGCTATCGTTGGCAAGAGTGTCATAAGTTCCAATTGCTAATATATCTAACGCTCTATCTTGAGAAATTGACTTTAAACCTGGAACTTTTAAACGTTGCAATTCTCGACCAGACAAATCAAAAGAAACAATTTCGGAAGTTCCTTCGTCTACTACATAAAACAACTGGTCGAAACCAGCCAAAACTTGAGTGGGTTTTACAAATCCATTGAGCACTGGTTGAATAGGAACATAAGCTACTTCTCGACCTTGGTATTCAGGTTTATCTATAAAATCTAGTTCCGTTTTTTCACCAAAAAAACCTTTACAGCCGCTCAACAATCCAAGCAATACAACTCCTATAAATAAATAAATTATTCTCATTTTCTTTCCTCCGCTTTATGAAGAGTTAAGCTTAAACCTATACTGTGCTGTGCCCCAATGCTTGTGCTTGGCATAATACCATAGTCAATCCGCAAAGGATTGTGTCCGATTCGTGCCTTATAACCAACTCCGAACGTTGGTATTTTATAGCTTTTTCTACCTAAAATATATCCTGCCCGTATCGACAATAATTTTCTGTATTCATACTCCAAACCAAAACGTAAATTTTCTGCATTATCGTTAGGATGGTATAACTGAACGGCTGCCATCATCTTGTGATGCTCTTTATCTATAGCCAACATTGAAATACCCAATTGAAAGGTAGTCGGTAAAGGATACTTATCTGGTGTGCCAGTATTTCCAGCATTAAAAACAACCTCTTGGTGGTCACCATTTATTTGAGAACTACCTCCAAAATTTGACACTACAACGGCAAAACTCAATTCTCTAAACCCAACACTATACAAAAAGCCTAAATCAGCGGCAACTGAATGGCTTTTGTATTGAGCCATGCTTTCGTATATATATTTTAATTTTAATCCTAAAGAAAACTGATCCGATAATTTTTTAGCTATGCCCAAACCAATAGCTGTATTGGTCACATAAAAAAACTCGCCTGTTCCTTCTGGCTGAAACTCGGTACGAACCTCTTGTTTTCCTGATGATAAATTGTTTACCGTAAACAAAATATTGGTATTTACTTTTTGCCAAGGCAAAACGGTGCTCAAAAAATTTTGGTTTATTCCATTTCCCACAAAATAATTTGCCAAACTAATATTCGTGTTTTTGATTGAAGTTGCAGCAGCAGGATTTGTAAATGCACTAAACCCATCTTCTTTTAGAGTAAGATTTGCACCTGCCATTCCAACCGAACGACTACTTCCATCATTTTTTAGAAAAACCAATGTTGCCGAACCAGTTCTTTGCCCGCCTAAGTTTGGCAATAATTGACCAAACATTTCTTGTGCAAAAAACACCAAAACCAAGATCGCAATATGTCTACTATACTTCCTCATTAAAATCGGAATGATAAGCCATATAAAATCTGAGTAGGAGGTCTCCATCTCGCAGGGTTATTAGGCAATGTACCTGAAGATTGAGGGTCATTGTATTTTGGATCTCTCCATGTTTCTGGAACATCGTCGCCTTCTTCGTAAGCATTTCCAGTAACAGGATTTACTATCTGAGCATTTTTATTGTTGAAGAGGTTTCGAACTTCTATGCTCATAGATAAAGCACTTTTTCTTTTAGTACTTAATTTGAAATCTTTGGTAATTTTTAAATCTGCCCAAAACCAAGCTTTGGCAATTTCACTATTTGGCTTTTCGTTTTCCGCTTGATATAAAACTCGTCCAAAGTCATTTGTACTTGCAGCTTTTACAGGAGTATATCTATAACCAGACTTATAGTTAGCGCTTACAAATACTCTAAATCGATTAAATATTTTTGGAATGTTCATGGTAGTATCTGTGTTCAAAATAACTCCCATTTTTAGATTCCACGGTCTGTCCCATGCCAACGGTTGTTCTTTTGTATTATCCACAAAACCTTTTTCTCTAATTTGCAATTCACTTTCACGCGCCGAGTTAGATTTCCCTCTTGCCGATTGGAAGGTTCCATTAAAAAACAGTTTATAAAATTTTGCTATTCTCTGGGTAACCCCTAACTCTACTCCAATTATTCGGGCATAATCTTGGTTGTAATAAATTTGACGACTCACCAATTTTCCTGTCTGGTCTTTTATAAGTGCAGTTCCTGAAACTATGTAATCGTATTTGTCATTATTGAAAGCCGTAAAGGTTAGTCCCAAATCTTTGGTTATTTGAGATTTAACTCCAATTTCATAGCTTACTGTTGACTCTGGTTTTATAATTGGGTTTCCTATAGTTGCTAATGGACTTTGGTCCAAAAACTCAGGATCTAAGCCCGCATAAATAAATCGAGGGTGAGGCATTTGCATGCTGTGCCCATAATTGAAATAAAGTACGTTGTTTTCTGTAACTGGAAAACTCACATTTATTTTTGGCAATAAACGAAATTGATATCTTTTACTAAATATTTTGGTAGTTTGATCTTCGTATTTTGTTCTGGATGCTTCTTGCAATGGAACGTCCGGGTTAGAAACAGCCTCTGCCAATCGTTTTCCATAGGTCCAGTAATTAAACCGAAGTCCCAAAGTTGCAATTAACCCTTTGTAAGAAAGTCTATCTTGGATCCAAACGCCACCTTCATTGGGGTTGGCTTTCCAAATTTCAGAAGAAGAACCCACACTAATAGATGGAGTGCTTAAAGTATCGTTAATTTTTATTGGAGCACCAACCCAAGGTTGATATACATCTGCCCATTGGTATTCTTTTTCTTTGTGTTCCCAACCAAAATTAAATCGATGTGCCTCTTTTTTTGGGTAATAACTTACAGATACTTTTCCGGTATATTCCAAAGCGTAATGGTCATGCCAACGGGTTGCAATACCATTATTATTGACAAATCCATTTCCTGGTAAAACATAAATAACCGATCCTTCTGGGTTAAATGTAGAAACCGGACCAGTTACAATAGACTCCGGATCAAATATCTGATCTACAGTTTGGGAACGAAATGGGCGTCCATTTGCATCAGCTCGTAAGTTGGTGAATAAACGTCCTAATGCAACTTTCATATTCCAGTTGTTATTGATAAAATGCTGAAAATTAAGAGCTGTTAAGTTAGAACGGTGCGTATACGTATTTGCATTATCTGGCACCTCAGAAAATCGCCATTGAAGCCCTGGTGTTACTACTGCATCAAAACCAACAATTTGTAAAGAACGTGTGTTTTGATTTACTGCAATACTGTGTTGATTGGTTAAGGTAAGTTTTGTTCCGGGTTTGAATTCGTAAGAAAGTTTGAAGGTGTTTGCAAATTTATTATTTTGACGAGGTGCCCAAAAAGAGGGGTCTTCAGGAAAAAGTGAGCTATTTAATTGATCTGCTTGAATGCGGTAAAAATCATCGCTGATAAACATATTTGCACTCACAAAAAACCGAAGTTTCTTTTTAGTCCACGGTACAGAACCTCCCATTGCTATGTCAGCAATGTCCGTATTCCAAGCTGTTCCTTGGTTTTCATTAAACCCTAAATTATCTCGCTGCCAGCTGCCGCTAATTTCAAACTTTTCTCCACCTTCTCTAATTTTGGTAGAAATAATACCAGCTGCACCACCACCATATTCAGCACCCGAACCACCAGTTATTACAGAAACATCGCTTACCGCACTACTTTGCACGTTTACTCCAGTTCCTGTACCTGAAAGGGGGTCAGCTGCGCTAATTCCATCAATCATGTATTGGGTTTCGTAGGTTCTACTTCCCCTAATATTTATTCCATCAGCTGTTTTGCTTACACCTGCTTGCATGGTCACAATTTCAGTAACATCTCTTACTGCCATTTGCTCAATGTCTGCTTGGCTAATTTTCACTTCCGAGTTAGCCTCTTCCAAATTGATCAGGTTTGCGTCACCTACAATTACTACCTCATTCATTAATGTACTTCGTAAACCTAAGGTTGCATTTAAAACCTTTGTTTGGCCAGCTACAATGCTTATCCCATTAAATACTTTATCTGAATAACCTAAAAAGCTAAATTTTATAGAATAATCACCTGGTTTTATTCCATCGATTTTAAAATTGCCATCAATATCGGCCGAAACACCTTTGTATGTTCCAACAATCATAACTGTTGCACCAATTAGGGTTTCCTTAGTAACCGCATCTACTATTTGACCAGAAACGGCACCAGTTTCTTTGTCTTGTCCAAAAATATTTTGGACACTCACCAGGGTTAATAATAGAATAAAAAGATATTTCAATTCGTCTAATTTCTGATTTCTGATTTTACCAATTAAAATCTTTATTTAATACTTGGTCAAATAGGGCATCTACTTTAGTGTAATCCTTATCAAACTTGTTCAAGGCAGCAGAAACAAAAACCATGTTTGTTTTACCACCACTTACTATTTGTTTAACTCCTATAGTTTTGGAACCTGAATAACTTTTTCCGTAAATATCTCCTCGGTATATTTCTACCGCATTTTGAGATTTGTAAAATGGAGAGAACTCTCCAGGAAATGTCCCAGCTCCCAAATTAGGATAATTTACTTGTTGTGAAGTTAAAGCTGAGTCCGATTTTGTTAAAGTGATTCCAGCAGAACCAGAAGCCATGGAGTCAATTGGGTATACTCCAATAAATGGTGAGTTACTTTCAAGCCGATTATTATTATCAAAATATCCAATGGAAAAAACTTTGCCGCCATTCAAAGTAAAATCTTGAACTGGTCGTGCACTCGATTCAAGAATTAGTGCTGAAAGCCCTGTTGATGGATTTACATAAGGAAGTTTATCCGAAAAAATACAGAGTTTTTTGTATTCAGAAATCATAAGATAAAAGGTGGTTGCCCAAAATGTGGGCTGCCATTTTCCTCCATCCACTGTGTAATCAATATAATCGAAATTACTGGTAACATTAGAAATTCTTTGGGTATAAAAAGAGTTGAAATCCCTGTCTCCTCCAATAACCATTAGATCCGATGTTTTTGGCCTAAAAAAAAGATTCTGAAGGGTGTCAATTTCACTCATGCTTCCCGATATATCCGTAGATCGGATGTAAACAATGTTGTTGGCGCCTAAAAGAAGCCCATCCATTAATTCGGTTTCTTGGTCAGTAGGGTCAAAATATACTTTGGCCTTCATACTTCCGCTTCCAGATGTGTTTTCAGGTACTAAACTAAGAGAAGATTTTCGTTTGTCAATTTTATACCAAGACCCATTATTTAGCTTCATTTCAACATCTCTCAAATTATCGAAACCATCCTGATCCTTGGCATTCCAAAAAAGTGAAGCAACTATGAAAGCAGTATCTTTTGAAGATAAAGCTTCATCAAATGAAATTTCTGGTGGCGTATTTTTAATAGGAATTTTAACAAAAGCTGGGGTTGGATCTTTTTCATTTGAATTATCGATAGACCGTACCCAAAAATTTATTTCTGAAGTATCGGAACCTTCCGAAATATTAAAAGTAAAAGTACTATCGGCTTTTGGGGTATATATCCAATTCGTATTATCCAATGAAAACTCATAGCCCGAAATGAATCCGTCTTTATCGGATCCGAACCAAGCCATTTCTACCGTTGTTTTTAACCTGTTTTCTCCAGACAGATTAACAACATGAGGTATGACTATAGTATTCGGTCTTTCATTGACATTTTTGTCTCCCTTTTTACAAGACACAAAAGCCAAGGCAATAAAAATTATATGAAGATAGGTGAATTTCAAAAGAATCTCTTGCATTAAAATAAAACCCAATCTTCGAAAATTGATTCGAAGATTGGGTTTGTCTAATTTATTGTTTAATAAATTTAATTCTTTCTAAAACAGTTCCGTTTCTATTTTCAATTTGTAATAAATACACACCTGCATTCAAATCATACAAAGGAATATTATTTTCTTCAAGAATTGTTTCCGTTCTTGCCACTTCTTTTCCATTTAAATCAATAATTCTAATGGAAATATACTTGCTATCCGAAGAATTAACTACAGTAATTTGTTCAGCAGCGGGGTTTGGAAAAACTCTAAAAGAAGAATTTTCACCGGCCAATTCATTTACTGAAGTAGTATCCTTTTTAGTTGTGTCAGTAGGCAATACATTAATACCAATAAAATCAGCGTTATTTCTAGGCATCAATTTCATATTGCTAAAGGAAATCGTCATAATTCCAATAAGAGTGTCCATATTCATAGTGTCTCTTACAAGAATTTTTTGAACTGGATACGAAGCTGAATCCGCTATGCGTGGGCTATCATTAACATAAGAAACAAAAGTGGATGAAGTGGTATTTGCATCACTTCTTCCTGCAACAACTCTACAATCAGTACTTGGGTCAAAAGGATCACGCCCAACTGTATATTCCGCAAAATTATTTGGTGCATCAGGATTAGTATCTACTATATGTAATTTACCATTACCAGTTGTTGTTCCATTGATAAGGCCAACTAGTACACTTTCGAATTTTTCATGTTTTGTAAAGTCATAACGAGTAGAAAAAGAATCCGGCACCGAATAAAAAGGTTTGATACTTCCTGTACCTAATTCTTTAATTTTAGTAATATTTCCAATAGCTGTTCTGCCTCTATTATCTTCCTGAACAGTTCCTGTGACTTGGATTTTTAGGTTTCTGTCAAAGGTTCTACCAGCATTTGCTAAAATAATTCCTGACCATCCGCCAATCACTCCTTCTTCTTGCATGTGAATCATTGACAAATCACCATCTTTTCCACCAGCAGTAACAATTCCAGTAACGGTAACTTCTTGACCTCTATAAATAGAAACGCCGTCTGCATAAGGAGTAAACTGAACATCAGAAATTTCTAAATCTGAGTTTGTCACACGATAAGAATAAGTACTAATCTTTGGATCTTTATTTGGTTGGGCAGACACATTAGAACTATCATCTTCAGCAGAAACATAATATCGAACAAAAGTATTATTGGCTTGTTTCGGAATTGTAGCGGTATATATTTTCCCTGAGGTATTTGTCATGTTGATATCTGCAAACGAAGAAGTAACATTGGTGCCAGTAGACCAATGCAATGTAGCCTTTGTAATTACACCATCTAAATCAAAAATATCGGCAGTAATAATCACGTCATCCGAACTTGAAGGAACAGCAATATTTCTTTTCACAGATCCAATTCTTGGTGCAGCCGGACCATAAACATAACTTCCAGAATCAATAGGGTTTAATTCGTAACCTCTACCCGTTTCTCCAGTACAATTTCTATCATGAACTAACACTCCTGTAATTGATGCAAATTGATCACCAACACTTGGTGGAACATATTTCCCTGGTTTTCCAGTTACTGGGTGAGTGTACTGAGGTAATTTTTGTGCTGCAAAAAAATCACCAATATTAATTTTGTTTCCAGCTTTGTCTGCTACTATATAGCTAACTCTAGAGCCTCCACTGAAGAAGCCTACAGATTGAACTTCTACATCTTTAATGGTCACCAATGAACTTTCCCATTGCTCGCCAGTCGACAATTGGTTAATCTGAGTTTTATTGTTAATCATTCCAACTTCAACTGTAGTGTCCATTACTGCAACTCCACGATTCAAAATGATTATTGAACCATTTTTTTCAAGAGGCTCAAGTTGAGTTTCACCTCGATATTGGCTTAAAATTCCAGTAGCCATAATAGAATCTCCTTTTAAAAGGTTTCTAACACTAGTTGTGTAAACTGCATTAGGATCGCCTTGTCTAAATCTTAATCCACCAAATGGAGATGGTTTTGAAGATTGTGAAATCATAAGATTGTGACTTTTAGATCCATAGTCTGTTCCGTTTACCAAACAAATCCCAACTACAACGACTGTGTCGCCATTATATCTAGAAACATCATTACACGCACCTAAATTTGCTTGGCTAACCCATTGAATTGAATCGATACTCAGCGTATCATGCTGCGCATAAGAACTCGCCATAAAACCAATGGCCAAAAGAGAAAATAATAGTTTTTTCATAATACTTGTTTTTGTTAAATCATTTATTTTATTACCGTGAATTGTCCTTTGTATAATTTATTGTTTTTTAAATCTTTAACCGTGAAAACATAAAGCCCACGAGCTATTATTTGACCCTCAGAAGAAATTAAGTCCCAAGAATGTTCCCCTCCTGAAAAGGTAGTTTTTTCTTTATCCGAAAATTGCTCGTACCAGCCAATATCTCCAGAATAATCTGGATTGTGATCTAAGCTTGCGATCAAATCTCCAGCAATACTGAATATCGAAATAGTACACGTTTCTGGTAAATTGGCAAATTGAATTCTTTTAGAGGTCTGTCGCTGACTAATTCCTTCCCAAGCGGCATCCAAATAATACGGGTTTGGATAAGCAAAAGGACCGTTTTCTTTAAGGTCTTCGTTAGGTGGTGTTCCCATAAAAGCCCTTGTACTGTTTGTGTTTCTGCTTGATTCTAAGGAAGCCAAATTTGCTTCTTTGTCACCAGAATCAAACGCTGTTAGAGTCGCCACATATTGCCAACCGTTTACTAAATTTTTAATGGTGTATTTGTAAGTATATAAATTGGTATCACCCTCAAATGTTTTGGGCTCCTCCAAACGTAATGAGTCAAGCCCTGTTTCAAAGAAAAAACCATCACCTTTTTTGTCATAAGTAGCAACAGCCTGCCAAGCCGAATCCAAATTTATTTTCTTTTCTGTATCAAAACCCAAACGACTCACATAAATACTGTAGCCTGCAAAGTCTTTTTTCTGAGAAATAGGATCTATAGAATTCTCTGAGTTATTGGTCCAGTAAAGAGTGAGTTCGTTTTTGCCTGGAACATATTTAGTTGTTGGAATATCTGGAGGAGATGGCAGAATGTATCTATCAATTTTTCCGTTTCCATTTTTATCTTCTCCCGGGTCTAATAGCCCATTACAATTAACATCCTCGCCACAATAAGCCGTTTGTGCCCAAAGTGCATTATTAATAATATTTGTTTGTTGAACTCCGTTGTTAGCAAGGTTGGGATTTCCATCTTCCTTCTTTTTACCACATACAATTGCAAATGCAATTTTTATTTCTTCACCAGGTTCTAGACTTACAAATGGTCCAACTGACACTAAATCTGATCGGTTTCCTGGTGCATTTAAAATCTCAGAATAATACCTTCCTGCGTGAACATTATTAGTGTCGTACGCTTTTGTCCAAGCTGGGGTCCAGTTTAATCCCGTGCTCATTTTGTTGTATTTCTGTTTGTCAGTAGTAGGTGAAAACAAAATGGGCTCCGATGTATTATTCCATTGCCAAGAATTATAATGTGCCTTAAAAGACGAGTCCAGTGAAGGCAAATGAAAGCCGTTTTTACTTTCTGCCCCCAAAAATTTACTTCCAAAATAACTTTCCGTAAAACCTAAATCACCGTTGGCATCATAACAATATCCCATGTACAAGGAATCATTGTATCCATTCGCCCCTTTATCGTAAAATGCAGTTCCGCCTGCTCCTGCCGGAGTTATGTTTACATTCCTAATAACTGCATTAGCAAACATTCCTATATAAACATCTGAAAGACTTTCTGTTCCTGTATTTTTTATGGTGTAATCCATAATTACAAAAAAATTGCTAAAAGAAAAATTCCAGTTATATGATTCTAAGTGAACTTCTAATCCAAGTGGCTGATCGTGACCACTAATTGCAATGTTGGTTCCGGGTACAACTACATATTTATCAGTAAAATCACAAACATAATCTTGATGTGAAATAGCTAGCGGATCAAAAACTTTAGAATTGAATAAACTAGATCGTTCTTTAAATCCAGTACCAACTTCAGCCGTCATTTCATAACCACCACCACCAGTACTATAGCCACTTGCATTATCATACGAAGCCGTACTAACAGCCTGAGAGCCACGTAAAGTAGCACCAATCCAAAGCCCACCTTCAAATAGATGCTCTACTCCCGAGTTTATAGGAAATTCACAAGAAGGTTCATTCTCCAATTGAAAATTTCCTCGAAAAGAATTACCAAGAAAACCAACATTACTCATTGTGAGTCCTACATCACCAGCATTAGTAACCACAGTAGATTTTTGCCCAAAAGAAACATTGCTCAAGAATAAAGAACACATCAAAACAGCTATGTAATTTCTGTTTATCACCAAACTATTACTTTATGTGTTTCACTTTCCTTTGTTGCTTCACTCGTGAGTTTCAGAATAAATATTCCTTGTCCTGAAAATTCCAAATTGTGCTCTTGAACTCCGGTGCGAATTTCTACAATTCCATCCTTAACTAAACGACCTTCTAAAGAAAAAACTTGAAATTTTAATGGATTTTCTTCCCCTTGATTTTCAGTGTTAAATTTAATACCATCAAAAGAAGGAGAAATTACCCGACTTTTTATTTTTTTAGATTCCAGGCTTTCAACTCCAACAGGTACTTCATAGGCAACTTCAAGTTTGAGTATTATTGGTAAATGATCACTCATTTCATAAAGGGCTGTTGCAATATTTGCCGGTACATCAGTGTTCGTTGGGCTAATTACACTTTGGTTTAAACGTTTTCCATCTTGCCCAACTGCTCGGTACGAATCAGCTATGTATTTAATGTGACTGGAATCGTCGATAATAGCTTTTGAAGCCAAAATAAAATCAAACCTGTCGTCCATTCCACCACAACTTCCAGTTCGAGTTGCTTGGGTGTGCACTTTTGCATAAGCACCGTTATTATTCCAGCTTCCTTCTTGTTTTATTGGGTCGTAAAATCGAAATGGAACCTTTGTGTATTTGGTAAACTGTTGGTAAGCTCCTTCCGAGGATTTATAAACATTAAAATCACCCGATAAAATATAGTTACCTGCACTTTCATTTTGCTCTAAGTGGTACATTATTCCTTCAGCTGCTTTTTCTCGCTCTGCTCTTTCGCTTGTCCCATTACTGGCTTTTAAGTGAACCACCAAATGCGATAACGATATTGTATCCGAAATGGACAAATACTCCCCTTTTACATACAATTTAAGAAAATCTATTGCTCGAATAATATTGCCAGCATTTTTGGTTTTGGTTATTGCCGAAGAGTTAATTAAACCAAGCTTTTCCGTGTTATAAAAATAGGAATTGCAAATGTTTTGGGTTCCACTTTTTTGAAGTTTTGTGCGTTCAAATTTACTGGTTCCTTGATTCAAACAATTGGCAAGTATTCTCCTGGAATAAAGCTCATTACAACCCATTTCATTTACTCCAAGAATGTCAGGTTTTATGTAATCAATAAGAGTTTTTAACTGCTGATCTTTATGTGCTAGTGTAATATTAAACCCTCCACAAGTATTTCCATTATAACCATAGTTCAGCAAATTATATTGCATGATGGTAATGGTATCTTTTACTGTTTTAGTTTGAGAGTAGCCACAGTAAGAAATCCCAACAACGGAGACAAGGCAAAAAAGTCTTTGAATTCTATTCATTTATAAAAAAAGCGAAGGCAAATCTAATAGAAACAATATTAATTCTACGTCATGTATTTGCTATGCATGCATTACTTATTCACAGAAAATCAAAAAAGCTTCTCTACTCATTTAAACTTGATAATTGTCATACCTGTACACATTGAGTCCTAATATATTTGGCGATTCAAAAAAGAAATTATGCCTTTTTATCATAAGCTTGGAAAATTCCCTAAAAAACGTCATGTAACCTTTAGAAAGGAGAATGGTGAATTATACTCGGAAGAGTTATTTGGCACCATGGGGTTCGATGGCATGTCTTCACTTTTATACCACTGTCACAGGCCTACAATGGTTAAAAATATTGGGGAAGGAAAAGATGTTTCGCCAAAAGCACACATTACAAATAATGTAAAAGCACAAAGATTTCGTGGCTTTGAAGTTGGACCTATAGCCGATCAGTTAGATGCTCGAGTTCCTGTTTTGTTTAATGGAGATGTAAGCATAGTACTAGCTTCCCCAACAAATAAAACAGAAGACTATTTTTATAAAAATGGAGATGCCGACGAAGTTATTTTCATTCATAAAGGTTCTGGAACTTTAAGAACAATGTTAGGGAATATTGAATTTTCCTATGGCGATTACTTAGTATTACCTCGAGGTATTATCTACAAAATGGATTTTGACACATCCGATAACCGCTTGTTCATAACCGAGTCAAAGCACCCAATACATACTCCAAAAAGATACCGAAACTATTTTGGACAGCATTTGGAACACGCTCCATTTTGCGAACGTGACCTTCGTCCACCTTCAGAACTTGAAACACATGATGAATTAGGTGACTTTGTTGTAAAAGTAAAAAAAGAAGGGATTATTTATGACTTCACGTATGCCGCGCATCCTTTTGGAGTTGTAGGTTGGGATGGGTTTCATTTTCCTTATGCATTTTCTATCCACGAATTTGAACCTATAACTGGAAGAATTCACCTTCCCCCACCCATTCATCAAACTTTTGAAACTTCGGCCTTTGTTATCTGTTCTTTTGTACCTCGTTTATACGATTATCACCCCGATTCAATTCCAGCTCCTTACAATCATAGTAATATAGATTCGGAAGAAGTACTATATTATGTTGATGGTGATTTTATGAGCAGAAACAATATTGAAATTGGGAACATCACTTTACATCCCGGAGGAACGACTCATGGCCCTCATCCTGGAGCAGCAGAAAGAAGTATTGGAAAAACGAAAACTGGTGAGCTGGCCGTTATGGTAGACACATTTAATCCATTAAAAATAACTGAACAAGCAGTAGCTATTTCAGATAAAGATTATTATAAATCTTGGCTATAGTTAATTTTCAATTAGCAATGAGGTAATTATCAATTGATAAATTAGAAATATGAGTAGAGAAAATGTAATTGTAACCAAGTCTTTTGAATTTGCTTTAGGTGTAATTGCGTTTTGTGACGAACTAGATGCGGCAAGGAAATTTGCTGTTAGTAATCAAGTTATTCGCTCGGGAACCTCTATTGGCGCAAACGTTAGAGAAGCACAGGGAGCGGAAAGTAAAAGGGACTTCATTCATAAAATGAGAATTTCATTGAAGGAAGCAGAAGAAACTAATTATTGGCTATCACTTTGTAATGAAGCTAATGAGTACCCAAGACCCGGAGGTTTATTAGAAAAAAGTATTGAGTTAGTGAAAATATTAAATGCAATTGTGCACTCTTCAAAATAGAAAGAAGTCTATCATTGAAAATTGAACAATTAGAAATTGAAAATTGAATAGTATGGCAAGTGAAATTAAAAACGTAGAGTACGGTTTAGAAAAAATATTTGAAGGAGCTCAAGATTTCTTACCCCTATTAGGAACTGATTACGTTGAGTTTTATGTGGGTAACGCAAAACAAGCCGCCCACTTTTACAAAACCGCTTTTGGATTTCAGTCTTTTGCTTACAAAGGAATGGAAACTGGTAGTAAGGAATCCGTTTCATACGTATTAAGTCAGGATAAAATCAAACTTATTTTAACTACACCTCTAAATTCTAAATCACCAATCAATGATCATCTTGTAAAACATGGCGATGGCGTAAAAGTTATTGCTCTATGGGTAGATGACGCTAAAAAGGCTTGGGAAGAAACTACTTCGAGAGGTGCTAAATCTTATATGGAACCTACTGTTGAATCAGATAAAGATGGCGAAATAGTAAGGGCAGGAATCTACACTTATGGGGAAACCATACACATGTTCGTAGAAAGAAAAAACTACCATGGAAAATTTTTACCTCAATTTGTTGAGTGGAAATCGGATTACAATCCAGAGCCTGCCGGACTTAAATTCATTGACCACATGGTTGGAAATGTTGGTTGGGGAGAAATGGATGTCTGGGTAAAATGGTACGAAGATGTTATGGGATTTGAGAATTTCTTATCCTTTGATGATAAACAAATTCATACCGAATACTCGGCATTAATGAGTAAGGTAATGAGTAACGGGAATGGAAGAATTAAATTTCCAATTAATGAACCTGCAAAAGCTGCAAAAAGATCTCAAATTGAAGAATACCTAGACTTTTATGAAGGACCTGGCGTTCAGCATATTGCTGTAGCAACGGACGACATTATCTCCACTGTTTCTCAATTAAAAGCAAATGGGGTTGAGTTTTTAAGCACACCTCCAGAAGAATACTATAATTCTGTTCCTAAACGCTTGGCGGATCACAATCACAAATTAGGTGAAGACATTGAAAAACTTAAAGGTTTGGGGATAATGATAGATGCTGATGAAGAAGGCTATCTTTTACAAATATTCACAAAACCCGTTGAAGATAGACCCACTCTGTTTTTTGAAATTATTCAAAGAATGGGAGCAAGAGGGTTTGGCGCAGGAAATTTTAAAGCTCTTTTTGAAAGTATAGAAAGAGAACAAGAAAAAAGAGGGACTTTGTAGGGTTCTGCTTTTTTCTTTATTGAATTCTGTTTGATTATATATCGATCTGTTGATTGCTACGTATAATCGTGAATTTCAATTAAACTGAAGGCTTTGCTTTAGAAAATTATTTTTCTAGAACAATCCTATTAATTCCACTACCAGTAGAATTATTTATTTCAATAAAATAAACGCTACTTTGTAAGTCAGTTATATCAAAAGAAAACGCATCCATTTCTATGCTCGAATTAAAGAAGTATCGGCGATGTTGTACCCCATCAACTGAAAAAACTGAAACACTCATTTCACCTTCTATTTCAGGAGACGAAATTTGAAAAAGACCTCGTGTAGGATTAGGATATACTTGAATTTTGTGATTTTTATCTTGATTTACATATTCAGGATTACTCACTGTTTTTTTTTGTTTCCCCATAAATAAATGGTTCATTACTGTAAGAAATCACTTGGGCATCCACATAATAATGTGGGTTAGAACCTGCATTGCAATTCTGGCAAGTTACCCCTGAATTACAGCCCGGATTATTTGGGTGACAAAGGTCTTTATAAGAACTCTGAAAGTTGTATTTCAGCAAGATTGTATCTGCAGCATTATAAGCGTCCAAATTAATTTTATTAGGTGATGGAATTGCCCCAGGACACCAACCCGCCCTGTTGTATGTCCAGGCACCTCGTTGCCCTGAACAATTGTCCGGATTCGGATTACAGGTATTCCATAAATCTTGCAAGTAAACTTTGGGATTATCTACCCAAATATCGTGTTTAGCTTGATAAAACACCGCCTCATTGATTACATTTGCTGCGAACTCATTTGGAACAAAAAATAAAATTTATGAATACAATTTATACAGCGTCTATCACAAAGGAAAAAAAATCAAATCAAATCATTCTTTGCAGCTCTGTTGATGAACTTTCTAGTCTTTCAAGTGAAGAAAAAAAATATGTTTCTGAGCAAATCGAAAATAAAAATAACCCTGCGCATATAAATAAATTAAGCTATAATCTTTTTATTTATAAAATTGACACTTCGGATAATGAAAATTTGGTTTGGGAAAAAGCTCGAATTTCTGCATCTGGTGTTTGCGGAACAATAAATAAATTAAAACTAAAAGATGTATCCATTTCCGGATCTGTGGATAAAGGTGTGTTGACTGCTTTTGCTGAAGGTTTAGGATTAAGCAACTACCAGTTTTTGAAATACTTTTCAGATGCAGATGAAAGGAGAAACTCTTTAGAGACTATAAATATAAATGGCCTAACCGAAAATGAATTAAACGATCTTAATGCGGTGGTTTCTTCTACTTTGGTTGCTCGTGATTTTGTAAATGAGCCTCTTTCTTATCTCACAGCAGAACAATACGCTCATGATATTCTTGAATTGGGTGAAGATGCTGGGTTTTCTGTGGATGTGTTTAATAAAACAAAAATTCAAGCATTAAAAATGGGTGGTTTACTTGCTGTAAACCTAGGATCACCAAATCCTCCAACTTTTTCTATTTTAGAATGGAAACCTGAAAATGCAACAAATTCAAAACCTTTTGTTTTAGTAGGAAAAGGAGTAGTCTATGATACCGGCGGTGTTAGTCTTAAACCTACTGCAAATTCAATGGATTATATGAAATGTGACATGGGTGGTTCTGCAACAGTTGTGGGGGCTATGGCAGCAATTTCAAAAGCCAAACTCCCAATTCATGTTATTGGATTAATTCCAGCTACTGAAAACAGACCGGGTGGAAACGCTTATGTACCAGGTGATGTTATATATATGCACAACGGTATGACCGTTGAAGTATTAAATACAGATGCTGAAGGAAGAATGATATTGGCGGATGCTCTTTCATATGCAAGAAAATACGATCCCGAATTGGTAATAGATGTAGCAACTTTAACTGGTTCAGCTGCTCGTGCAATTGGTGACAAAGCAATCGTTTCTATGGGAAATGCTTCTCAAAAGGTGCAAGACAAATTAATAGAATCGGGATATAGAACTTATGAACGATTAGCCCAATTTCCATTTTGGGACGAATACCAAGAAGATTTGAAATCCAATGTTGCCGATTTAAAAAATCTAGGTGGACCAGAAGCTGGCATGATTACCGCTGGAAAATTCTTAGAATATTTTACTCAAGATACTGAAACAAAAAAAGGGTACCCATACATACACCTTGATATTGCCGGGCCAGCATATAATCATGCTAAGAAAAACTATCGAGGAATTGAAGGAACAGGAGTTGGTGTAAGAACATTATTTGACTTCTTCAAAAATATTTAGACAGCATTAAATGATTTCAAATAAACAATCATCTTCCGAAAAAAAAATTCGTGTAGGAATTTCTATTGGGGATTTTAACGGAGTTGGGTTAGAAGTAATTATTAAAACCTTTCTCGATTCTCGATTGATGGAAGATTGCATCCCAATTGTTTACGGCTCCTCGGCTCTTGCAAAGGAGTATAGAAAAGCTTTAAATATTCTAGACTTTAGTTTTAATATTATAGCTGATGCAAATGATGCAAATTCTAAAAAAGCCAATTTGGTTGAAGTATGGAAAGAAGAAGCTGAAATAACTTTTGGGGAATCAACTCAACAAGCTGGTAAGTTTTCCTTTTTATCCTTGCAGGCGGCAACACACGATTTAGCATCTAATAAAATTGATGTTTTAGTCACCGCACCCATTAACAAAAACAACATTCAAAGTGAAGGTTTCGATTTCCCAGGCCATACGGAATATTTGGCAGATTATGCAAATGTAGAAACTCCACTAATGTTACTGACTGCTGGCGATTTACGTGTTGGTACACTTACCGGTCATATTCCAATTAAAGACGTTGCTGAGAATTTGTACCACGATGAAATTGTAACGAAATTAGAGATTTTTGAAAAAACACTTAAACAGGATTTTTGTATTACAAAACCTAAAATTGCTGTTTTAGGATTAAACCCACACAGTGGTGACAATGGGACAATTGGGACCGAAGAGTTGGAAATAATAATACCAGCCATAAATGAGGCTGTTTCTAATGGAATTTTGGCTTTTGGACCATTTGCAGCAGATGGTTTTTTTGGTTCGCCCGCATACAAAAAATTCGATGGCATTTTAAGTATGTATCACGATCAAGGTTTGACTCCATTTAAAGCAATTAGCTTTGATGAAGGTGTTAATTTTACAGCAGGATTACCTATTGTTAGAACTTCACCTGACCATGGAACTGCCTATGATATTGCCGGAAAAGGCATTGCTTCAGAACTCTCATTTAGAAATGCAATTTACGTAGCTATTGATGTATATAAAAACCGACAAGATTTTAAAGAATTGAGCTCGAATCCTTTAAAAATTAAGAAAGCTCGAACTTCTAAAAACGAATAGCCAAGCTATAAGTCCAACAAAAGATATTTAGGGCACCTCATAAGTATTTTACTTACAGACGTTTGCATCCTCGACCGACACTTAAAATACACTCATCATTAATAAGTAGTTAAAGGTTTTATTTTATTACATTTGCCCGCTCGAAATTCGAGGGCTATGAAAGATTATGAAATTCAGTTTTCTGGATTAAAAGATGGAATGCATAGCTTTGATTTTGAGGTAGGCAAAACGTTCTTTGAGTTTTTTAAGAATCAAAATCTAGAAATCACAAGCCATAATAATGGTTTTATTCAAGTTAATCTTGAACTAGAAAAACGAGACACCATGTTGGTGCTAAATTTTAGTATCAGCGGAACAGTTGAAGTTGCTTGTGATCTCTGTATGGAAGCGTTAAAAGCTCCTATTTCTGCTGAACGTAGAATCATAGGTAAGTTTAGCGATGAAGAAATGTGGCACGAAGATGATATAATTCATATACCTTCTAGTGCTTTTAAGATAGA
>Ga0307998_1000293_pt1 | contig 29263 bp, 29 predicted proteins | sample Davwhametageno37_FD_203147 | JGI IMG/M metagenome (GOLD analysis project Ga0307998, IMG submission 203147) | Marine microbial communities from Davis Island wharf, Antarctic Ocean - #37 | ecosystem: Environmental > Aquatic > Marine > Unclassified | place: Antarctic Ocean: Davis Island wharf... | reverse complement strand
CCCAGGCTTCGGGGACATATGCTGAAGCATTAGTGGGTTCACTTGATACACTTAATCCGCTCTTTACATCAAACCAAGCAGAGTATTCGGCCAGTAAGCTTATGTTTTCGTCTCTATACGACTACGATAGCACAGGTCATCTTCGCCAAGACCTAGCGACGTCGTTGACGCTAAATGACAAAAAAGACACCTACACCGTCGGAGTGCGGGACGACGCGAAATGGCACGATGGCAAGAAGATTACCGCAGCTGACATAGTCTACACTGTCGGTTTGATGAAAGATCCCGAAACTCGTTCTCCTTTATTATCAAGTTGGAGTGACGTTACGGCGACAATGGTCGATGAGAAAACCGTAACGTTCAAGCTTAACGGGCCACTGGCTTCATTCCCCGACGCACTTACGTTTGCTGTATTACCGAAGCATATTCTCGAAGATGTAGAACCGACGAACATTCGTGAAAACATCTTTGGGATTGACCCAGTAGGGAGCGGTCCTTTCAAGTTTCGATTATTGCAAAATATTCAAACTGGCCGGGAACACAAAGTCGTCTACATGAGTGCAAACGAACTGTACTATCGTGGTACACCCAAGCTAGATTCGTTCGAAATTCATGCCTACGCTGATGCTGAAGGAATCGTTGAAGCTGCACGTTCGAGGGACGTATCTGCGGTTGTAAATATTAGCGATAAGCAAGTCAGCAAATTGCCGATAGGATTTGAGTCGCAGTCTGTCTCAGTAAACAGTGGAGTATATGCGCTATTCAACACGACCAGTGGGCCCTTGAAGGACGCAAAGGTACGCAAAGCGCTACAGCTAGCGACAAATACCGACGTGGTCCGGATGGCAGCTAGTCCGGACTCGAGACGGCTCAATCTCCCGTTTGTAAATACGCAGATTGAAAACCGAGATTTGAATGTAAAGAAGCCTGCTCTTGATACTGCCCGTGCAAAGAAATTGCTTGCTCAATCCGGTTGGAAGCTAAATGCTGACGGCTTACTATCAAAGAAGAATACGATACTCGAGCTACGGCTTGTCGCGACTGAGGATGGCAATTTTAGCCCAGCTATTTCGGAGCTTAAAAAACAATGGAGTAGTCTGGGGATACGGGTGAATGTTCAAGAATTTAGTGCTGCAACCAGTGGTCAAGGATTTGTGCAAAGCGTGCTTCAGCCGCGAGAGTACGACGTACTCGTAAACGAACTTGCGATTGGAGCTGACCCCGACGTATTTGCTTATTGGCATTCTTCTCAGGCAAATTCATCGGGATTAAACTTTTCGAACTACAGCAGTCCGGTATCGGATGACGCGTTACTAAGTGGTCGCTCACGAACGGAGCAAGATTTACGCGATGAAAAATATAAATCATTCGCGCGTCAATGGCTATTAGATGCTCCCGCACTAGGTCTGTACCAATCAAATGTCCGCTATGCGAGTTCAACTCAAACTACATCAATTAAAAAAGGTGTCGTACTGCCAAGTCTAAAAGATCGATATAGTAACGTGTTGTACTGGACAGCACAAAATTCTTCGGTTTACAAAACTCCATAAGTACCGCTATAATAATTCAAGTTGCAATGGTATGCATGTACATTACAAAATATAACTATGCACTGGTGGCGGAATTGGTAGACGCGCTAGCTTGAGGGGCTAGTGAGCTTCGGCTCGTGGAGGTTCAAGTCCTCTTCAGTGCACCATATATAATTATTACGAAGCTTTTTGCTTCGTTATTTTTTTGTCCGTAATTGAGACGATGAAATCGAGTCGTGATTCGTGTATATAAAAGATGCCTGTATAGATAATTTTTCAAGAACATGCCGTAACTTTTCTTTATCTGCATCCGTGCGCATGCCAATAGCAAAAGAGTGCCTCTGCGCAATCGTTTCTATATCATCCCAATGCTCTAAGCCAAAAGCAATATCAGACCCAATCAATATAATAAATGAGGACTCAGGAAAACGTTTAGACAATAACGTAAAGGTTGTGTCCGAGTTCGTCTGCTCAGTATCTAATGAAAAAACAGCAAGTCCACGCTCGCGTGAGAGCCGGCGTTTAAGCAGCTTGATTCTTTCTTCGATTGTTGTGACGTTCTTTTTACGCCTAGGCGACACTTCGGGGATAAAAAGTACGTTGTCTAAGCTGAGTGCACGCATACTTTCGTTGGCAAAGGCAATATGACCTTCGTGGACCGGATCAAATGTGCCCGAGAAAATTCCTATTCTATGCATTCCTATCAGTATACGACAAGTATAGGGCATCTTGATATCGCCATTCGCATCGTAATCTAGTATACTTTTATACTATGGCGCCGTGGCCGAGTGGTTAGGCAGTGCTCTGCAAAAGCACGTACACCGGTTCAAATCCGGTCGGTGCCTCCAAGTAGATTAAAGGAGAGGTTTACCACTCCTTTTTCTTTTATTTATAGTGAATATAGAGCCATCTGCTATGAACTTTAGTCAGTTCGGCATTATCTTTTTAAAATTTCAACAATTTCTGGAAAAGTCTCGTCTGTGAAATGTCCGCGATTATTGAAGATGTGTGAAGTAGCTTCTGGCAAATCTGTTTGAAACGTAGAGAGATCCGAAAATGGCACGACTAGATCGTCTTTACTGTGGAATAAGTGTATCTCGCGCGCACTTTTGAAAAGATTTTTTGCAGAGCTAACCTTAAAACTACCACTGCCTTCAGTCGTTTCGTTATTGTACCCACCGGATACCAAGATGAGTCGCTTGAGTTTTACCTTCAACGGTGCATCGTTGAGGTATTTAGTGAGAAACATTGCTCCTAAAGAATGTCCAACAATCTGTACTTCATGCCCAAGGAGCGGAAGTATCTTCTCGAAGTAGATGACCCACTCGTCGTAGACTGCGTTTGAACTGTTTGGAAAGGTTGGAGCCAGTACATCGGTACCCTCGATTTGCCCTGCTATCCATGATTTCCATTTTTGCTGAGGCAAGAGCTGATCATAATGAATTTCTGAAGATTGTAGGTTTCTACGATACTCTTCGTAAGACGAAAAACTACTGCCACCATGAATTATTAAGATTTGTTTCATATTTCTAGTATACTGGATAAATAAGCGCGGATGGTGGACTGCGTGAAACGTAAATTATGTGTAGACACGAACTCGTGGATCCGATAGACTACCAATATCTATCACTTCACGGACACTCTAATACTATGCGCGGATGGTGGAATTTGGTAGACACGAGAGACTTAAAATCTCTTGCCCTAAACCGGCGTGCGGGTTCAAGTCCCGCTCTGCGCACCATAATATTCATGAACGCCCAGGCGTTCATTTTTATTGGCTTTTACTGTATAATAAGTAGTAATAACTACTGAAAAGGGGACAATACAATGACTTTACTATGGATCTTGCTGGCAGTCGCAGTTGTCGGGGTAATTTACCTCGTAGCAACGTACAACGGCCTTGTAACACTACGAGTGCGGGTTGATGAAGCCTGGAGCGACATCACGGTGCAGCTAAAGCGACGCGCAGACCTTATCCCAAATCTTATCGAAACGGTAAAGGGCTACGCAGCACATGAAAAACAAGTTTTTATAGACGTTACAGAAGCTCGTTCAAACGTACTCAGTGCAACTGAAAAAGGGCCAAAAGAAACAGCGCGCGCCGAAAATATGCTCGAAGGAGCATTAAAGAGTCTCTTTGCAGTGTCTGAAGCCTACCCAGATCTTAAAGCAAGCGAGAACTTCCAGCAATTACAAGCAGAGCTAGTTGATACTGAAGATAAAATTCAAGCATCACGACGTTTTTATAACGGCGGAGTACGCGATCTCAATACTAAGATCCAGGTGTTCCCAAACAATCTCGTATCGAGTATCTTTAGCTTTAAGAACCGTGAGTTCTTTGAAGTAGACGACATGGCCAAGGTCAAAGACCCAGTCGCAGTTAAATTTTAATTGAATTCGAGGAATACCTACCGTGTACAAAGCTGTCTCGGCTAATAAACGAAATACAATCATCATCATGGCACTATTCATTGGGATAGTGTCTGCTGTCGGTTGGGCGGTTGCTACGCTGTACGGCCAACCCCTCATCACTCCTTGGGTTATAGGCGGCGCGGCACTGTACGCCCTGTTCCAATACTTTGCTGCATCAAAACTCGCTGTCGCAATGACTGGGGCAAAAGAAATTAAGAAGAGCGATAATCCTCGTCTATGGCGCATTGTCGAGAACCTCGCAATTACCACCGGCATGCCAATGCCAAAAGTGTATGTGATGGATGACCCTGCGCCTAACGCTTTTGCAACTGGCAGAGACCCAAAGCACGCGATCGTTGCTGCAACGACGGGGATAATGGAAGTCATGAATGACCGTGAACTCGAGGCCGTTATGGCTCACGAACTTGGACATGTCAAAAATTATGATATTCGGGTGAGCATGATAACATTTGGACTCGTAAGCGCTATTGGTGTACTTTCTGATATCGCGCTTCATATGATGTTTTTTGGAGGCGGAGACCGACGAGACACTAACCCTATAGTATACGTAGTCGGGATTGTTGTGATCCTACTCGCCCCGATAGTTGCAATGTTGGTTCAATTCGCTATCAGCAGGCAGCGTGAGTACCTTGCAGATGCAACAGGAGTGTTAACTACAAGAGATAGTGAAGGTCTTGCGTCGGCGTTAGAAAAACTTGGTCAGTACGGACAACCAATGAAACGACAAAACACTTCAACTGCGCATTTGTTTTTTAGCAATCCACTAAAATCTGGCTTTCTCTCAAAGCTGTTTAGTACTCATCCTCCTCTAGAAGAAAGAGTCAGCCGACTCAGAAAAAACGCAGATACGTTTTAATCGGTATGGCGAAAAAAAAGTCGTCGGTGAAGACTCGTACAAAGCGAATAGTAAAAAGTAATACTGTCTCTACGTCTCGAAAAAATACTATGCGTATGCGCGTCTCAAAGCTCAAGAGTATGCGAAATGAATATCTTAGTAGACGCCCGCATAGGAGCTTCAAACGTACCTACCGACGGGACTATGTGCGTAGTATGGATATACCAGGGTATGTTGCTTTCACAGTTTATGTACTATCGACTCTGAAGCGCCATGCTAAAACCTTTGCTGGGCTAGTACTCTTTTCTGCAGTTGCTACCGGATTGCTCTCCGGTATTTCCTCACAAGAAACATTCACTACTCTCGCTGATACGCTGCAAGAAACAGGTCAAGGATTGTTCGAAGGTGGCAGCGGTGAACTTCAAAAAGCAGGATTACTGGTCTTCACTGCAGCAACGGGTGGAATATCTGCACAACCGAGTGAGGCACAACAGATCTTCGGGGCACTAGTCGGTATCATCACATGGCTCGGCACAGTATGGCTCTTGCGCGCATTTCTTGCGGGCAGTAAGCCAAGGTTACGGGATGCTCTGTATAATTCTGGAGCGCCTATCGTTTCGAGCATCATCGTATTTTTCCTCTTCATGTTGCAGCTTGTGCCTGCGGCCATAGCGATCATTGGCTACAGCGCCGCTATTAGTACGACGTTTATAACGAGCGGAGTGATGGGCATGCTTCTAGCTATTGTAGGATTCCTCCTCATAGTGTTATCTGTGTATCTAGTAACAAGCACCTTTTTTGCACTCGTTATCATCACTCTTCCGGGAATGTATCCATGGCAAGCACTGCGGACGTCCGGGGACCTTGTGGTAGGTCGTCGATTCCGGCTGCTACTCCGGCTCGCTTGGATGGTAGTGTTCGTGGCAGTAGCGTGGGCTTTCGTACTATTACCTGTAGTACTATTCGCAACCTGGCTCCAGACGACGTGGGAGCAAACAGCGTTTGTCCCTATCGTTCCATTTTCGTTACTTGTTATGACATCCCTCAGCTCAGTATTTGTTTCGGCGTATGTGTATTTACTGTATAGAAAGGTAGTCGATGACGATGCAACACCAGCCTAACGAACGAATCGTGAAACTCCGCGAGCTCATACAAGAGTACCGATACAAGTACCATGTACTCAATGAATCAACGATGAGCGAATCGGCGGCGGATAGTTTAAAACACGAGTTATCGCAGCTAGAGTCGCAGTATCCCGATCTGATAACACAGGACTCGCCCACGCAACGTGTAGCTGGGGTCGCACTAGACAAATTCAAAAAAATTGAACATCGCATTCCTATGATCAGCTTGAACGATGTCTTTGATGCAACCGAAGTATATGCGTGGGTGAAGCGGATCCAGAGGCTACTCCCTGAACTGACGCAAGAGTTCTACTGTGATATTAAAATGGATGGACTAGCCTGTGCGTTGATATATCAGGACGGTGTGCTTGAAAAAGCAGTGACTCGTGGTGATAGCAAAGTAGGTGAAGACGTCACCATGAATGTTCGTACGATAGAAAACGTACCGCTGCGTCTTCGAGCTACTCAGGACTCGGAAGTATTCCTGCATGGGCGAACTGAGATTCGTGGTGAGATCGTGATGTTGAAAAAAGATTTTGAGTCACTAAACCAGCAACGTACAGAAAACAACTTACCTCTTTTCAAAAACCCTCGAAATCTCGCTGCTGGTACTATACGGCAGCTCGATCCAAAGCTCGTTGCCGAACGGCCGTTGACGTTTATCGGATACGACGTACTCCGAGAATATGAAGCTGAGGTACCTACAAACGCAGTAGCGTACAAAACACTACGAAACGTGGGCATTGTGACGAGTGGAAAATCTAGGTTTCTCGAAAACATCGAAGACGTACTCAGGTTTGTGGATGAGGTGAATAAAGATAGAGATGAACTTACCTTTAATACAGATGGATTAGTAATAAAGATAAACGACCGCACACAGTTCAAAAAACTAGGTACTGTCGGCAAAAGTCCCAGAGCAGCCGTAGCCTACAAATATGCTGCCGAAGAAGCAACGACTGTCGTTCGTGACATCGTGATATCGATAGGCCGTACGGGCGCCGCCACTCCGGTTGCAGTATTTGACCCAGTCGAGGTTGCGGGTACGACAGTGAGGCACGCAAGCTTGCACAATGCCGATGAGATTGCCCGTAAGGACGTACGAATTGGCGATACGGTGATTATATTTAAAGCCGGGGATATTATTCCACAAGTTCAAAAAGTATTGGTTGAACTACGTCCAAAAGATACAGCAGCTTTTGATTACAAAAAAGAACTAGCTCGACAGTATCCTGAGCTCGAATTTGTCCGACCTGAGGGCGACGCTGTGTTCCGAGTAAAAGGAGCCACGAGCTCGTTATTACTCAAACGAGGCTTAGAGCACTTTGCCTCCAAAGGCGCGCTTGATATCGATACGCTGGGGGAAAAGAATGTTACGGCTCTCGTAGACAGCGAGTTAGTAAAAGACATGGCTGATATCTACCAGCTTACGAAAACTGATGTATTGCAACTCGATAGATTTGCTGAACTCTCTGCATCAAAACTTATTGCCGCTATTGCCGATAAAAGAGAACCCCAGCTTGAAAAGTTTCTGTATGGGTTGGGTATACGTCATGTTGGTACACAAACAGCGATCGATCTGGTGAAGGCATTTGGTTCGATTGAAGCTATGTCGAAGGCCACCGTCGCAGACCTACGCGCCGTTGATGGTATCGGTGAAGTTGTGGCAGAATCATTGTTGGCATGGTTTGCAGATGAAGATAATAGTGCATTGTTGGTAAAATTTGAATTGCTTGGAGTAAAGCCGAAACATACCCAGGCCACGGGAGTATTATCAGACACTAGGTTTGTAATAACGGGATCGCTAGACACAATGAGTCGAGATGAAGCTGCAGAAAAGATTCGTGCAATGGGCGGAACATTTCAGGCATCAGTCGGCAAAGACACGACGTATTTAGTCGCGGGTGGAAAAGTAGGTGAGAGCAAATTAAAAAAAGCTGAAGCATATGGGACGATCATCATAGATGAACAGCAGTTAATGGGTATATTAGGAGGGCATGATGCCAACATTTCAGTATAAGAAATTAGTGCGAAACAATATCTGGCAGTGGCATGAAGACGAAGGTCATATCGTGGATGGAATACGTTTAAAAGGCAATGCCTTGAAACAATCGTTGGCAGAAAAGTTACACGAGGAATCCGATGAAGTTGCGACGGCAGACACGCGAGAAAATCTCGTGGAAGAGATCGCAGATGTCGAACAGATTTTAGAAAACTTACGTGCATTAGAATCGATAACCGATGAAGAAGTAGAGGCTGCAATACGGAAGAAACGTGATAAAAAAGGTGATTTTTCAGAGGGTGCGTATATACATACTGTTACGATGCCGAATGAGAATGATGAGTGGGTGTCGTACTGCAGAACAGACCCACTGAAGTACCCTGAAGTACAGCCAGGTGGCCACATAGACCCAGCATTGCCTGCACTTGAAAAAGGAACCTATAGACATGCCAAAAGCGGACAGATGTACGAAGTATTGGGCGTCGCGTGTAACACAGAAACGAACCAGCCACTAGTCATCTATCGTCCACTGTACGATAGTAAATACGAATTTTTTGCTCGGCCGTACGAAAATTTCACTGCACCCGTGACTATTGATAGCAATAAAGTGATGCGGTTTGAAATAATCGACGCTGTAGCCAATTAACTCGTACCAAATAGCCTCGAGATAAATGTGAGCTAATCCTAGTGATTCATCCTCACTGTTGAATCAAATTTTCGAGCGCAGAAATACTCATTTGAGTACAGGTGGACTGAACAGAGTATACTAAGCATATGAAAGACGTGGTTTTTGTCACAGGTAATCAAAAAAAAGCCGACTACTTAAACAAGCTGCTCGGGTTTGATGTTAAGCATGAAAAGATTGAACTTGATGAGATACAATCAGTTGACATTATCGAAGTTGCGAAGGATAAAGCTATTCGAGCATTTAACATTGCAGGTAAAGCCGTATTAATTGAAGATGTTGGGTTGGAATTTAATGAGCTGGGAGGATTACCAGGTCCTTTTATCAAGTATTTTGTTCAAAGTAAAGATGGCTTAGAGATGTGCTGCCGAATGCTAGATGGGTTTCCGTCTCGGGCTGCTGTAGCTCGCTGTGTGTTCGTGTACTACGACGGAAGTGATATAACTGTGCTAGAGGGCTCATTAACTGGCACTATAGCTAATCATCCGGTAGGTGAGGACGGTTGGGATTGGGACTATATATTCTGCCCGGATGGATTTGACGGAAGAAGCAGGGCAGAACTAAACGCTAAAGAGGACTTAAAGACATATCTCTCGATAAAACCCATAGAGAAACTACGTGCATTTTTGGAGAAACAATAGCCATGGTCGATTCACACCAAAAGCGCAACGCTGAATTACAAAAATCACGCCGTGCTCAGAAGTTTGCAGCTGGTATCGGCGGCGGATCTGTCGTGCTAGTCGGTATCGTAGCAATACCGTATCCGGGGCCAGGGTGGTTGATAGTATTCGCGGGCCTCGCAATACTTGCCAAAGAATTCCCCTGGGCAGAGCGGGTGCTTGTGCGGCTACGGAAGAGATATGATGTATTCCAAGCCTGGGTACTGCGCCGTGGACGACCGGCTCAATTAGCGCTCTTTGTAGTGTCAACGGTTGTTGTCGTACTGACGTTGTGGCTGATCAATGCGTATGGAGTGCTCGTGGGCATCCTTGGGTTAGATTGGCCGTGGGCTAGTTCGCCATTTTTCTGGCAATAGCACATATCGTAGACTAGTGGAGGTAATCACATGTCACTAACCATTCATACGAAGAACAAATAAAATAGCTCACCCGCTAGGGATGAGCTATTTTAAGCTTGAGGTAGTAAACTACCAGCTGCGTTGACGGAATGAACCGCCAGCACCGCCGCCGTTAGAATCACGCTGTGGGCGGTCTTCTTTTGGACGTGCAAGGCTAACGTTGATCTCACGACCGTCAAGTTCTTTACCGTTAAGCTGGTCAACCGCTTTTTGGTTGTCATCGTCGTTTTCAAATTCGACGAAGCCAAAGCCTTTAGAGCGACCAGATTCTCGGTCAGTAATGACGCGTGCAGATACAACAGGACCGATTGTCGCGAAGAAATCTTTTAGTCCATCATCGTTAGTTGCGTATGCAAGACTACCGATAAACAAGTTTTGTTGTGCCATGAATGTTTCCTAATTATGTGTTCTACTCAGATCGACCGTGTTGGCAACAAAGATTCACTTTTAACAGGACTTCATGTTACAACGTTTTCTGAACTTATCTATTTAAGCATAGTTTCAACAATTAAGCGAATAATAGTGCTAATTAAATAAACATTACATCTATAGATGACAGTCTATAAATCACAAGATCGCGACAACTTTGTAGTTTGCATAATTTAGACCTATACAATTACAAAATGCTTGCGTTTGTACACTATATAATACATAATACTCATCAAGCTGATACGCATTGGGGTACCGATGCGGATAAGAACAAAAACAAACATTACCTTAGAAAGTGCCCCGGGTGGGCGCGTAGCAGCTGAAATAAAATCTCGCCTCTAGCTAGCGGCGAGATTTTGCTAGATTGAATATTTTGAGCACCTTCTGTATAACTATAAGTAGTATGAAAAATCCATCACATTCTGGTTTTGCGCTTCCATCGGTCATTATTGCCTCAGTTGTCATGTTCATTGTATTGCTTGCTGGGCTTTCTAGCATTGTCTCTACAAGTACAGCGCTAAATAGGTTGTATCTCGAGCAGCTAACTACCGAAGCAGAGCAATCAGGTGCTAGTATGGCAGCGAGCTGTCTAGACGCAAATTTTGGTGCACCTCAGTGGCCAAACAGTAGGCCTCTTCGGCCGAACACGGATTGTAGAGGAGTGGATCTTCCTGGAGTTGCTTGCCCCAACACCATTAGCGATAATCAGCTCTGTTACATCAATCTCAGTAATAGCTACAAAACTCGATTCGCAGTGACATACGACACAAATAGTGACGGAAGCTTCAAAGGTATTATTACAAACGCTATTGTTGAAAAAGTTCGTAAAAAGACCGGAGTGTCGATCGAACGCTTTCAACAAAAGGGGAAATATAATAAAGTTAATGATGCGTTACGACCGTACTAGCATGATTTATTACTGATATCTCTATTGTGTATATGCTGATTATGCTTTATAAGTATAGGTATGACATCTAATAATCTACGGCATTCGACACAATCTCATAAAACAAATACTATCTGGCGGAGAGGCTTCACACTCGTTGAAGTGCTAGTCGTACTTGTTATCATGTCGATCATCGTCTCTATCTTGGTGGTGACACTGATTGGGCAGCAAGAAAAAACACGAGATTCTACTCGTAATTCAAAAGCTACCATATTTTCAGAAGCGCTAGAGCAATATTACGACAAAAACGGTGAATACCCCGCAATCCAATCACTGGTTGGCAAAAGTGCCAGTGAAATAAAAGACAAACTAAGCCTGAAAGACTCGGATCTATTAATATTTCCAGGCTCAGCAAGTACCACTCAAGCATCAATAGTCGCGCCCATAAACGCGCCAAGTCCGACACAAATTGTGTATGCGGGAACCGCGGATGGCGCTGCGGATGGACAATGTCAAACTGACCCTGCCGGCTATTGTGCAAAATACCAGCTACGATATAAAGAAGAATCCACGGACGAAGTCGTAACCATCGACAGTAGGCGTAATCCATACGTCAAAGACGAAGCAGCTTGTAGTGGCTCAAGCTGTCTCGGCGCACCGTCCAAGCCAACAGTGGTGGGAGCTAATCTTAATAGTACTCAGGTACAATTTACCGCGAATGGTGCAACGTGTGTCGTGGGCACAGCAGAGTACCAGATTCGATACAATAATTTGTCTGCAAATGCCGGCTCGATGCCGACCTGGCCTGCAGCTTGGCTAACCAGCAATACCTTAACGGTAGCCAAATCTGGTAATACGTCGTTTTATTCTCAATCAAGAGCTCAATGTGTAAGCGGCACAAGTGGAGGGCCAGTTTCTGCTGAAAGCGATATCCACACGTTAAATATTGCCACGCCGCCTGCCTCACCCAGCCCATCAGCTTCTGCTACCTCAAACTATACAATCCAGCTTACGTGGCAACCAGTCTCTGGCGCCACCAGCTACAGCGTGACGGGTGCAGGTAATGCTTCGAGCTGTACGAGCTCAGGCTGTACCGTCAGTGGACTTGCGGCAAACACGTATTATTCATTCAACGTCTACGCAACGAACAGTACCGGTACGAGCGGCCCAGGGGCAGCTGCAGCAACGACTCCACCAGTCTCATGTAATTCACCAAGCACGCCATACTTGTCGGCAGGTACAGGTTCGTCTAGCTCGATCAATCTAAGTTGGGGCAGTTCGTCTGGCGATTCACCAATGACCTACTACATCTACTACGGTACAGGTACAAATCCCACTACATTCCTGGCTACAACGTCGAGTACTGGCTACACTGCGGCTGGATTAAGTTCCAGTACAACGTATTATTTCAAGGTATTTGCCCAAAATAACTGCTCAAGTAGTAGTTACTCAAATGTTGCGAATGCTACGACGTCTACACCTCCGCCGACAACACCAAACACCCCTTCAACGCCTAGCGTCAGCGTGTCAGGTAATAGTACCAGTACGTGGTCATGGGGTGCAGTCTATTGCAATGTAGGTTCGCCTCAGTATGAATATACGTATAGTAACAATTTAGGCGGCAGCGCCAGCGGTAGTATTAGTGGCACAAGCGTATCGTTTACGACAAATTCAGAAGGTATCACGTACACTACATCGGTACGGGCAAGATGCGTCAATGGTTCCGCGGTATCAGGCTATTCAGGGAGCGGATCAAATTCCTATAAACGTCCAATGTCCAGCTATATCATAGCTAGCTCGGGATCTGCAAGACTTATTACTGCGACGTTTGCAGGAGGTACAGGTGCGAATCAAATTTGGGCAGATGCGAACGTAGACGGGGTCAATGGCAGCTGCCCAAGCGGTACGAAGGGCTATATACAATACTTCGTCCAGATAAATCAATATGCTGAAGGAGATAATACTAAGTTCGATAACTTCGGGACGAGTCCTGTGGAATGGAGTGGATACCTCAGTGCGACCCACTACTCTTGGCTGACAGTGGGCGACATGGTCGAGTTTAAATATCGATCTTGGTGTACTAATAACACAACAGGAGAAAGAGGACCGTATGCGAGGTCAGACATTTTTGGCAACCTCCACTACACGACAGCTCGCTTACAAGGTCAAAATCAACGCGGTGATTGGCGACGCGGCTGTGAGGGTAAATTTTCCGATCCTTATGTTGCCGACGCGTGTGTAGTAGATCCGGGAAACACTTTTGGCGCATTTTAGCAAAGTAAATAAAGGAAGAATTATGAATAAGAAGATAATCATCCCAGCAATCGTGATCGTCGTTGTTGCAATAGTAGGGGCTGCAGTAGCTTACGGCGCGATGCGTAACCTTAGTAATACTAATGAATCTGGTAATCAAACCGAGGCAAAGAAGCCACTAACTGAAAAAGAACAAATACTCACCGATGGTATTGAAGCAGAGAACAATGGCGACACCAAGGTTGCTTTAAAGAACTATAAGAAAGCTCGCGAGCTCTGCGCTGATGATAATACCGTGTGTATTATTGATATGGACATGAAAATTGACATGATGGAAAAATTTTTAAAGCAAGAGACAGCTACTAAAAAGTAAGAGATACAGTACTGTCTAGCAAGTGTCCTAGCAAGAGGGCCGAGGTAACGAATACCCTGCGGCGTTCAGGGATTTCCTCGTTGAGCTGAAGGTAGTCTTAATTCATCCATGCTGGACTAGTACGGTAGTGTGCTATACTACAATTTACTAGTAGTAACTCTGGTACAACAAGTAACAGCTTCAATGAAGGGAGCTTATTTTTATGAAAGACCCAAAATTTATTCGAAACATTGCCATCATCGCTCACGTCGACCATGGGAAGACAACGCTTGTTGACGGGCTATTAAAGCAAAGCAATACATTTCGCGATAACCAAGCTGAAATGAGCCAAGAACTTATCATGGACAGTGGCGACCAAGAGCACGAACGCGGCATCACTATTACTGCAAAGCAAACGTCTATCTACCACGACGATTATAAAATCAACATTATCGATACCCCAGGACACGCCGACTTTAGTGGTGAAGTAGAACGAACGCTCAACATGGCTGACGGAGTACTTCTGATAGTCGATGCACAAGAAGGCCCAATGCCACAAACTAAGTTTGTGCTTTCTAAGGCGCTTGAACTTGGGCTCAAGCCAGTTGTCGTGATCAACAAGATCGACAAACCCGCACGCCGAATTGCAGAAGTCGAAGACGAACTTGGGGATTTGTTCCTTGAACTAGCAACCGACGATAGCCAGCTGCACTATCCTGTATACTATGCTATCGGACGCGAAGGTAAGGCATGGAAAACTGTTCCAGAAAATGCTGAAGAAAAAGGTGACCTTTCTGTCATATTTGATTCAATTGTGAACGACATCCCTGCGCCAACTGTTGATACAGACGGTACATTCCAGCTACTCGTTACAAGCCTTCAATACGATTCTTTCCTTGGAAAATACGCCATCGGCCGTATTACCCGTGGTGAAGCTAAAAAGGGACAGCTAGTCACTTTGATTAAGCGAGATGGCACACACATCACTTCTAAAGTAGAAAAAATGTTTGGCTACCGAGGTCTCGCTCGCGAAGAAATTACCGAAGCATGTGCCGGAGATATTGTTGCACTGACCGGTATTACCGATGTACACATCGGTGAAACTATTGCCGATAGAGAAAATCCAGAAGCACTACCTGTTATCGATGTCGAAGCACCAACTCTGAGTATGTATATGGGGCCAAACACCAGTCCTATGAAGGGGAAAGAAGCAGAATTCAATACATCGCGCCAAATTGGCGACCGATTGAAGAAAGAGCTTGAAACAAACGTGTCTCTTCGCGTAGAAGACAACGGTATTGGCTTTACCGTCAGTGGTCGTGGTGAACTTCACCTTTCTGTACTTATCGAAACAATGCGACGTGAAGGCTTTGAATTTGAAGTTGGTCGACCGCAAGTCGTGACTATCGAAGAAGATGGTGTCACAAAAGAGCCAGTCGAAGAGCTATTTATCGAAGTTGGATCAGAATTCGTCGGTGCAGTCAGCCAGGAACTCGGTGTTCGTCGTGCCGAGATGCGCGGCCAAGAGCAGACGTCTAGTGGTGCTGCTCGCATGCACTACGTGCTACCAACCCGTGCACTTATTGGCCTGCGAAACCTACTTTTGACAGCGACAAAAGGTACTGTCATCATGAACAGCTTGCCTCACGGCTACGAACCAATGGGCTCAAAACTACAACAATCTCGCAATGGTGTGCTGATCGCCTTTGAAGCAGGCACAACCACTCCGTATGCTCTTCAGGCCGCAGAAGCTCGTGGAGAGCTGTACGTTGGCGGAGGCACAACAGTTTACGCTGGCATGGTAATAGGCCTTAACCGGCGCCAAGAAGATATGGAAATAAATGTCTGTAAAGCAAAACACCTTACAAATATGCGATCAAGTTCAAGTGACGGCATCGTACACCTTACACCGTTTACTGACCTCAGTCTTGAACAGTCAATAGATTTTATCGAAGACGACGAACTACTGGAAGTAACCCCAAAAAGTCTTCGACTTCGTAAACGCTACTTGAACCCGAACGAACGTAAACGCGCCGGTAAATAACTCAACGTTTCTGAAGAACCTGCCATATATGAGCAGGTTCTTTTATTTTGATGATTCTCTGTGCTATGATAAAAAGACTTAAACCTTGAATTTTCATTTTGATACATAAACAAATCTCTTCATAAGAGACACAATAAGGAGAAATACATGAGTGACATACTCATTCTAATACTTGCAGTAACTGCGGGAAGCCTACTTTCGTTAGTCGGAGGTATTTATTTACTATACGGAAAATGGAAAACCGACAAGATCCAACGAGTTGCGGTACCGTTTGCAGCCGGGGCGCTACTTGCAGCTGCATTTTTGGACTTGCTACCCGAAGCTATCGAGGTGGCAAACCCACAGAAAGTAGGACTAACTGTCCTCATCGGATTCATCGGATTTTTTATATTGGAACGAAGTCTTGGGTGGTTCCATCATCATCATGAAGACGAAAAAGGGGGGAACCGAAAATCTACCGCATCGTTGATCGTGATAGGGGATACGATGCACAACTTTATCGATGGACTCGCTATCGGTGCAGCGTTTCTCGTGAACCCTTCGGTCGGTATTGTGACAACGATAGCGATTGCAGCGCATGAGCTTCCACAGGAAATTGGTGATTTTGGATTGATGATTTCTAAAGGCATGAAGCGCAAACGAGTACTATGGGTAAATATCATTAGTTCATTTGCGACACTTACCGGTGCGCTTATCGTGTATTCCCTCGGCGATGTCTTCGCCAGCTCGATTGGCATATTACTTGCGGTTACTGCAGGATTTTTTATCTATATTGCAGCGAGCGATATCATACCTACAATACATGCAGAACCTAAAAAGGCTGTGGCAAATATACAGACGGCGGTACTTGTGTTTGGTGTCGTATTTGTCGGTCTTGCTAGTAATTACATACATTCATTTATTTCTAGCGAAGATGGTGCGAGCGGATCATCCCTTTCCGAAGAGCATGATGCTCACGATTCCCAAAAACATGACCATTAAAATGTACGTCTAGGCAAAATGCCGCTATACTACGTGAAGTGAATAAAAAGTTTATAGACATGCTTCCACGAAGCGAAAAAATAAAAACTAATCTTGTAAAGACTGCAGGTCTTGTTTTTAGGAATTCAAAAAGCCCAGATGATCTGTATGGTGACCTGTTTAATGACGTGCAGCTGAGCCGAGTGTATGACGATAGTAAGGTGTTCAATGATCTGCTACCCCGCGGATCTATTAAAGCAATTCTCGAAAAGTACGTACTAGAAAAAGAAGACGAAGAATTCGATCTAAGGAATTTTGTAAAAACTAATTTTTACCTTGAAGAGAGACGTGTACTCAAAAAATTTATTGCCGATGACGGGGATACGGTAGAGCAGCATATAAGTAAACTTTGGCTGGGGCTTGAGACAAAAAATCGACTCAATCGAGGATCGCTTATGGCCCTTCCATATCCATACGTTGTGCCAGGAGGAAGATTTTCTGAACAATTCTACTGGGACACGTACTTTATCATGCTTGGGCTAGAAGTCGATGGCCATTGGGGGGTTATCGAAGGAATGATGAAAAATTATGTCTTCATGATACGTAAGCACGGCTTTATACCTACTGCCAATAGAACATATCTACTGAGCAGATCTCAACCACCATTCTTTTCACACATGGTTGAGTTATATGGCCGTCATCATGGGCAGCGTAGAATATACGCAGAGTACCTGCCTTCATTATTGGCAGAGTATAGGTTTTGGATGAGAGGTTCGAGAAAGCTATCGGGAACGCCACATAATGCCTATGCAAGGGTAGTTGAAACGCTAGATGGTACAAAATTAAACCGCTATTACGATAACAAAACAACACCGCGCCCTGAGTCTATGTTCGAAGATACGTCGAACGCTGCGGCTACCGACAAAAAAACGAAAGACCGGTTCTATCTACATATACGTGCTGCTGCTGAATCTGGGTGGGACTTTAGTTCACGATGGTTTTCTGACCCGAACGACATTCGTACTGTACACACCACTGATATCGTGCCTGTAGATTTAAATTGTCTTTTATATCATCTCGAAAAAACAATAGCGAATGCATATCGACTTATACATACGACAGCACTTGCAAAAAAATTCGATAGATTGGCCGAAAAACGATCAAGAGCTATACTAAAATATTGCTGGGATGAAGAAGAAGAATTTTTCGTAGATTACGATTTTCATTGTGCTCAGCCCATACGCAGACTAACATTAGCGGGGGTGTTCCCCTTGTACGTGGGTATTGCCAGTAAGGTTGAAGCGGCAAAAGTAGTCGAAAAGATTAAAAGTGAGTTTCTACAACCTGGTGGTTTACTTACAACATTGGTCTCAAACGAAGAGCAATGGGATTCGCCAAATGGGTGGGCACCATTGCAATGGGTAACGATAAAAGCGTTGCAGCGTTATGGCTACGATGACTTAGCAGATGACATTACGAATCGGTGGGTTGCTTTAAACAAACGCGTATTCGATAAGGAGCATAGGCTGATCGAGAAGTACGACGTGATGTCGGATAAAGGTCTTGGTGGAGGTGGTGAGTATCCGTTGCAAGATGGCTTTGGCTGGACGAACGGGGTGCTCTCTGCGTTGATAGCGGAACAAGCAGCACGGCGTGATCTACAATAACGTATTGACGCTGATAAACATAAGCTGATACACTTTAGGCACAATGCAACTGCGGTCCACCACACCGGTATCAGGCTATATTAACGTTCTTCGCTGGCTCGCGATAACGATTGTTCCGGCGTGTATTATTTTTGTTGGAGTAGTCCAAACGAGTGACGCTATTGGAAACGACGAGACCCAGGCTCGTATCGATGAACTTAGTAAAGAGATAGACAAGACTGTCGCATCAACAAGGGAATTGAATAAACGATCTAGCTCGATTGAATCGCAGCTTTCAGCCTTGGGAAAAGAACGAACATATCTAGAATCGAAAATGACAAATAATACGTCTTCTCAACAAGATGTCGAAAAACAAATTGCACGAGCGAAAAAAGATCTTACGGCTCAAAAATCTGTTCTTGGAACGGCTATGGTAGACATATATTTAGGAGACAAGATATCTCCACTAGAAATGTTAGCCAGTAGCGGTTCGGTCGCAGATTTTGTCGACAACCAGACTCTTCGGCAATCCTTACAATCTCAATTAGTTATCTCGCTGAAAAAAGTTAGGAAAGCCGAGCTCTCATTGAAAGAAAAACAGTCGGACTTACAGAGAATAGCAGGGGATCAAGCAAACCAACAGTTAGCGCTGAAAGAGCAGGACCGTCAACAGCAGACGTTTTTAGTGGCTACCGAAGGCCAGGCCGGACAGCTGAAAAATATCTCTAAAAAGATGGCGACTGAGCGTAAGCAACTGCAATCCGAGCAGCAGAAATCGATTGTCACCCAAATGGGCGGAGCTATCCAGGTCCCCGACGGGTCAATATCGGAACCAGTTTCTGCTCCAGTCGCAGTCGTAGCTCCCCGACCATCGAAACCAGAACCGAATAAAGGTGATACAAAAGCCGATGTCCCAGCATCTGGATCGCAAACTCCTACTCCTCCATCGGTTCCGAAACCTACCCCTAAGCCGCCCGCTCCTGTGGTATTGCCGCGCGGTGGATACCCTAGCTATCTGAACAATTGCTTTGTCGATGCAAACGCACTCAGCTACGGAATAGATCCGTGGGGATACGGATGCCGTCAATGCGTTAGTTATACTGCGTGGAAGGTATTACAAAAAACTGGGAAAGCGGCAATGTACTGGGGAAACGCAAAAGACTGGCCATCGAGCGCTCAGCGCGTAGGCTACAGAACCGATTCAACGCCTCGAGCAAAATCAGTTGCGGTCATGACAAGCGGTCCATACGGGCATGTTGCGTGGGTAGAAAAAGTGAATAGTGACGGTACACTCAATATTAGCCAGTACAACTATTGGTTGCCGAACAAGCCCAATGGCGGTTGGGGCTATTATAGTGAATTCCGCAATGTTTCGCCGCGTACCTACAATACGTACATCTATATTTAAATAATTTTCTCATCACTAATCGTATCGGGTAGAAATCCTTTTGCGTGTTTGAAATCTGCTTGCCATTTGTAGTCTTTTCCGTAGCCAAGGTCTTTCATGAGCGACGTGGGCGCGTTGCGTACGTGAAGTGGTACCTGCAAATCTGAAGTATCTTTTGCTAGCCTTTCGGCGCGAATCATCGCATCGGTGGTTTCTCTTGATTTTTTAGACTTCGCGAGAGCCGCTACGACGTGGAACAATACATACTTTGCTTCCGGCATGCCGACTCGTTCAACTGCATTAAACGCATCGATTGCCAGCCCGAGCGCGCCATTGCCCGCCAAACCAATATCTTCTGACGCAAAGATGACCATTCGGCGAGCGATGAATTTTGGATCTTCGCCAGCATCTATCATACGCGCAAGATAGTACAGTGCGGCATCCGCATCGCTACCCCGCATACTTTTTATAAATGCAGAAATAACGTTGTAGTGCATATCTCCCTTTTTGTCGTAGCCAGGTAGTCGCTTTTGTGCAGCGGCGATGACAATCTCTTTGGTGATTTTTTTTGTAGAAAAACCGAGGCTGAGCTCTAGATTACCCAGGGCTACTCTCGCATCACCAGCAGATAATTCTGCAATATAATCGATGGCTTCTTTGTCGACTAATTTTTTTGTAGCAGTTTCTTTTACGGCACGTTGGAGTATCTTGACGATCTCTTTTTTGGTGAGCGGTTCTAAAACGAGTACGCGGGTGCGTGACAGTAGCGGGTTGATGACTTCAAAGCTTGGGTTTTCTGTCGTCGCACCGATAAGGGTAATCAGGCCGGATTCGACGTGTGGTAGAAATGCATCTTGCTGAGCTTTATTGAACCTGTGAATCTCGTCGACAAATAATATTGTACGGAGCTGTAAGTTCCAGTTCTGGCGAGCATGCTCGATGACTTTTTCGACATCCTTTTTCCCACTCGTGACAGCACTGATTTCTATGCATTCGGCATCGACCTCTTTTGCAATAATACGCGCAAGAGTCGTCTTACCGGTTCCCGGAGGCCCCCATAAAATCAGACTGACAGGCTCTTTATTCTTCACAATGTGCGACAAAATTTCAGATTTTCCAAGTAGATGTGACTGGCCAATGACGTCTTTTAGGTTCTTTGGTCGCATTTGTTCAGCCAGAGGGATTCGGTTCATAGTTCAAGTATACTACTGATAGTAATGTAAACCCTTCATTTGATTTGCCGGAACGAGCCATAGCTACGGATAGCCTAGGCTGTGGGTGCTACACTATATATATGAATAAATTAAACCTATTACTACTATTCGGCGGGGAATCTCCCGAACACGATATTTCAATCTTATCTGCAAAGAACGTTTCTGGCGCAATTAATCTTAAAAAGTATCAGGTACTACACTGCTATATTACCAAGAACGGTGCATGGGTATTGCAGGACAATTGGAATGGCCAAGCACCAACTGATGATGGCGATACACTTGCGTTTATACCTGGTTCGAAGCAACTGATGAATGTGTCCAAAGATTCTACGTATGATATTGATGTTGTTTTTCCCGTGTTGCACGGTAAAAATGGTGAGGACGGAACTGTTCAAGGGCTATTTTCTATAATGCATTTGCCGGTGGTTGGGTGTAATGTTGAGGCAAGCGCGATATGTATGCACAAAGACGCAACGAAGCGAATCTTATCGAGCTATGATATTTCCGTTGCAAAAGGAATTACTGTGCGCGCAGGGTATGATATCGATCACGTACAAACTGAGATGGCTAAAAGAATTGGGAATGCACCGTGGTTTGTAAAACCTTCGAGGGTCGGAAGCTCTATCGGTGTACGCAAAGTTGTTGAAAATGCTGAACTTGCAGATGCGATCGATAACGCGCTTCAATTCGACAGTACAGTGCTGATTGAAGAAGCGATTATTGGGCGTGAGTTAGAAGTAGCTGTTTTGGGGAACATGCCTCGTCATAGCGCTAGCGTTGTCGGTGAGATCATTTCAGGAGCAGAGTTCTACGATTACGACGATAAATATAGTGAAGATAGTAGTTCGCAACTGGTAACAGGCGCAAAAGTATCCGCTGATACAGAAGAGGAAATCCGCTCAATTGCCGAGCGTGCTTTTGAGTATCTGGGCTGCGCAGGATTATCACGGGTAGACTTTCTGATGGATGGTAACGGTAAAGTCTATGTCAATGAAGTGAACACTATGCCAGGTTTTACGAACATCAGTATGTATCCGAAACTGTGGCAGGAACAAGGTATCTCATATACTGAGCTTATCGATAGCCTTATAACCCTGGCCTTAGAGTGATATAATCAACATATATAACTAGGAGGAACACATGGGCTTTACAATATTTATAATCATCGTCGTGGTAATTTTTGTACTGAGTGGTATAAAAGTCATCGACCAATACGAACGTGCAGTAGTACTAACACTAGGAAAATTCACAGGCATTCGTGAACCAGGGTTGCGTGTCGTTGTACCTATTTTTCAAAAGATGTTTAAGATCGACCAACGAACGAACACGATTGATATTCCTAAGCAGGAAGTGATTACACAAGATAACGTGACAATCAAAGTTGATGCGGTAGTGTACTTTCGGGTAAAAGACGTGAAAAAAGCCGTGCTTGAAGTCACAAACTATGTGTATGCCAGTAGCCAGTTTGCTGAAGCGGCCCTTCGAGATGTAACAGGAAATGTTGATCTCGACTCACTCCTATCGAAACGAGACCAAGTAAGTAGTAGCATTAAGGAAATCGTAGACGCACAGACCGAAAAATGGGGTATCGATGTCGAGAATGTTAAAGTTCAAAATATCGAACTGCCGACAGACATGAAACGAGCAATGGCAAAACAAGCCGAAGCAGAACGTGAACGTCGTGCGGTGATCATTACAGCAGAAGGTGAAAAAGCTGCAGCTATAGCCGTTGCAGAAGCAGCTGCTATCCTAACCAAGGTCCCCGGTGGTATCAATGTTCGAACGCTTCAAACACTTGAAAAAATTTCTCAAGAACCAAGCCAGAAGACTCTTTTTGTCTTGCCGGCAGACCTTACCGATACAGTTGGTAAGCTTTTAAACAAATAGCATATTGGCAAACGTAGGTAACTCTAGTAAAATATGTAGAGTTACCTACGAGTCGTGGCTCTTTAGCTCAGTTGGTAGAGCATCGGATTGAAGCTCCGTGTGTCCCCAGTTCAAGTCTGGGAGGGGCCACCAAAGAAACCGTCCAATCTATATGATTGGGCGTTTTCTATGTACAGTATTCCGATGCATGGGAATAACGAACGTACCTGGTACTGTATAATACTAAGATGGATAAAAACGAAAAAAGAATTGCCGTAGCTACGGTCTTTGCTGTTCTTGCTATTGTGTATGTCGTATTTGATATAAACCAGTATGTGAATCTTGCTGCATTTCAATCCGTACGTGGAGATTTAATGTCTTTCTTAGATTTTAACCCTATCGTCTTTATTGGTGGATTTTTCTTGATCTATGCTGCCGTGACTGCTAGTTGTCTTCCCTTAGCCGCTGTCCTCACTATCATCGGTGGAGCGCTCATGGGGCCAGTGCTTGCGCCTCTGCTAATTATTCCTGCTGCTACTGCAGGGAGTGTTATTCCGTACTTAGCTGCAAAGTTTGTCATAAAAGATTTTATACAAACAAAATTCGAAAAACCACTGAGGCGTGTGAACAAGGGGATCGAAGAATCCGGAACTTGGTATCTGTTGTCGGCTCGCCTGAGTGCGGTGGTACCATTTTCTGCACTAAACCTCGTATCTGGTGTCGCACATATCTCGCTCAAAAACTTTGTCATCAGCACATTTTTTGGCATCATCCCAGGAACTGTCGTGTTCGCTTACGCGGGCAGCCAGTTGGGTGAGTCAACAGAAGCTGGCACTATACTGCGGCCGGGTGTACTGATCGCACTACTGGCACTCGCGACTGTCCCATTGATCGTTCGGTATTTTCAAAAGAAATTATTAAAAAAAGTGAGTAATACAAATGGCGAAGTATGATTATAACGTAGTAGTAATTGGTGGTGGTACAGCTGGTCTGATCTCGGCATATGCGGCAAACCTATTAGGGGCAAAGACGGCACTGATAGAATCAAACAAAATGGGCGGGGACTGCCTAAATAGCGGCTGCGTACCAAGCAAGTCTTTGATCGCAAGTGCGAGGACCGCTGCAACTATAAAGGGATCCACGAAGTATGGCGTTGAAAGCCAGCTGGGTGGAATCGACTACGAAGCTGTGCATACTCGTGTACATGAAGTCATCGATGATATAGCGCCGGCAGACTCCGCAGAGCGGTACAGAGGCCTAGGTGTCGATGTAGTAGAAGAAAAAGCACAATGGGTAGACGGTCACTCGGTAAAAGTTGGCGACAAAACTATCACTGCACGGCGGATTGTCATTGCCACTGGCTCTCGACCAAGGATGCTTGATATTCCTGGTGCAGATCTGGCGCACGTAAAGACAAGTGATACCGTATGGGCTATGAAGACATTGCCGAAGAACCTTGTCGTTATAGGCGGCGGTCCTATTGGAGTTGAGCTGTCTTTTGCGTATGCGCAACTTGGATCTACGGTCACGGTCGTAGAACACAATCCATCTATTTTAGGGATGCTAAACGATGATCAACGAGATATTATTTTAGAAAAGATGAAAACGCTCAATATAACCGTCATAACTAAAGCTGATATTACAGAAATTACAGCTGATGCGGTGAAAATAGACAAGCAGAATCTTCCAGCCGACACCGTTATCATGGCGGCAGGACGCACGCCAAATACCGCATGGCTTAAAGACTCAGGGGTGGCGCTAGACGCACGGGGGTACGTAAAAGTAGGTGCGAATCTAAAAACAAATATCTCTTCGGTATATTCTTGTGGAGACGTGACTGGTGGCTTCCAGTTTACTCACGTAGCAGGCTACGAGGCAGGCTATGCTGGTAGCAATGCAGCACTCGATTGGACATTCTTTACCCGCAAGCCGAAATACAATGCTATTCCATGGTCTATTTATGCAACGCCCGAGATTGCTCATGTTGGTACGATGGTAAACGACGCAGGTAGCAGTGACGTAGTGACGAAAGTTGAACTCGAAGACATCGACAGAGCAAAAACCGATGGCACTATGTGTGGGGGTATATGGCTCGTTTCGAACAAAAGAGGCAAGCTGCTAGGAGCTACGATTATTGCGGGCCAAGCATCTAGTTTGATTGGTGAAGCAACGCTCGCCGTACAAAAGGGATTAAGCGTTAACGATCTATTTTCTACGATTCATGTGTATCCAAGCTATGGAGACTTGTATTCGCGCGCCGCAGGAAAATGGCGTAGTAGCAGGACAAATCCAAAGACTCTTGAGTTACTGAAGAAAGTGATGAACAAAGTGCGCTAATTAGCTAAAAAGGCAAGTGTATGTTAAAAATTACTACGCCTAATACTGATTTTATTGTGATGTAGCCATACGTGTTGCTGTCGGTACTTCTTGATTCATTGTCACCCGTGAGAAAAACTTTGGCAGTAGATATCTTGCTGATTCGTTTTATAATTTCGCGTCCATCAACAGTCGCGATAACTATATCGTTTAGCTTTGGCTTTTTCCGTACTACCACAGCGAATGCACCGTCTAATATAGTCGGCGACATACTATCGCCGACTATTCTACGAAAAAAGATCATGGTAAGGGCTAAGCTTTTTTAGTTGCCCAGAACATGTCGCTGATTTCTTCGACCATTTTCAGCAGCTTCTCGCCATCTGCTGCATCTGAGTGATGCTTGCATGCGCTAGCTTGTTTAATTGCGTTCCAAAAGGTTTCGTGCAAGGTAGGGAATTGCTCTAGGTGCTCTGGCTTGAAGTAATCTGCCCATAGAACCATCAGGTGATGCTTTACGAGCTCTGACCGCTCTTCTTTGACTAGTACTGCACGAATCCGATCGTCGCCATCCATGTCTTGCATCTTCTCTAATATCATCTTGACACTTTGTGCTTCAATCTTAGCTTGCGCTGGGTCGTAGACTCCGCATGGCAAATCACAATGTGCGTAGGCTGTTCCGAATAATCTCATTGTTCCTCCTTGGTTACTCTATCTAGTATACGATACTTATTCGTTCCGAACCGCTGGTTTATTCGATTGGTTTTACAGTGAGTACGGCTTTCAATATCGTTTGAATACTGACGCTTGACTGATTTAATCCATCAGAAGCGTAATAACTTTCGCTCGGATTGTTGCCGGTTACTTTTGGGAGTGCCGCCCATTCTTTTGCAAGATTGGCTGCAAACTGTTTGTCTGAAAGTTCACCATTAACGTATTGCTTCGCGCCACGTCGATGAATCAGTGCTACGGACAGGGTATCTTGCAAGGCTGCGTCAAATGCTTGAGTCTCATCGATATCTAGCTCTGATATCAGGCCATCCAGTGTCGTATTGATTATCTGGTATCTACCGACAGCGCTACTGGGGCTGCCGTCTTTTATAAACTCGGCTTGCCATCCTTGAACATCCTCTACGGACATCGTGGTGAAGTCGATCGATGTATTTGCGGCATTTCCGAAATACGCATTGTAATTGCCATTGCTTTCGGCATCGGCTATAACCTTCATAAGTGGTCTTAGGGAAGAGACATCAACGAGCTGGTCATTATTGTTCATTGCTGTGTAGAATAACACAGTTATAGCACCAAGGACTGCCAGTAATAATGTAAGTAGATTGTTTTTTTGTCGAAACCAGTTCCGTACGTGTTGTACCGCCTTGCTATACAGCGCCATTGTTATACGTTGCCACTATATTTTTACGATACAATATCGAGGTTACGCCGGCTACCCATAGCGATGAAACAATCCACCCAGCCAAAATATCTGTAGGGTAGTGCACCCCAAGATACAGCCTCGAAGCTGCGATGAAAAAGATGTATAAAATAGACATCACTAGAGCCAATACCCTCCATCTCGTGTTCCAAGTGAGGAGAATGATGGTCAACCCGAGTGCCATACTTGCCATGGCATGCCCACTCGGAAACGAGAACGATTGTTCAACGACGAGTCGCTCCCATAGCTCGGGTCGACTTCGTTCAAAAAATAGTTTCAAGAAGAGGTTAGCGAGTGTCGTTCCGCCTATTATAATCGCAGTAAGTAGCGCCTTAGAATACTGTCGTTTTAAAACGAGCATGGCAATTAGGAAGGCGGTGGTGAACGCTACAACGAACACGCCGCCTAGGTTTGTACCAATTACAAATACCGTATCTAATAATGGAGATGACTGGGCATTGATTGCAAGCAAGACTGCGTTGTCGAAAGAGAGCGTGCCGCCTTCGCGGACTTCGTCGGCAAGTGAAGCGAAGGTTCCAACGCTTGCGATGAATACGCCAAATGCTAGTGCAAGCAGTAGCTTTGGTTTTTTGTGAGCGGTTAAGTCTGAATATAATGACATAAATCGTTACAGTAATTATAACAAATTATTGCATTGATAGGCATTAAGTGTGCGTGATACGTACTGCGCCCGTCTCCACTTGAGCACGATAGTTCCATCGACCGGTACCTTCTGTCTTGTAGTTCCAATAAAATTCGGCTTCAGCCGGTGTAAAGCCGCGTAGTTGTGCTTTTGCGTACGAAAGCGTCTTGTCGGTGCCAGGATCTATCTGCAACACAGTACTCCATTCTCCGACGATAATCGGCTGTTGCCACGAAAAGAATCGAACCAGCCAACGACGTTTCTCTGCTTGCTCAATATGGCTTTCTATAGTCCGATCGGCATTTTCTTCGCCGAAGCATTGGTAAAAGTGGCAATCCATCACAATAGGGAAGTCCCTGCGTTTTGACAACCATAATGCGTTGGTCAGCAGTAGTGGTGCATACGCATCCGAAAATACTATGTGCGTACCAGGTCGAGCAGCCTCTGTGAGGGCCTTGTACGCACGTCGGTAGAACCATGTCAGGCGCAGCCCATATTTCCCAAGGCTTGGCTCGTTGAGCATCTGAATCCCCCAAATGATAGATTCATGTTTGTATCGTTCGGCAATTCGTACCAACACATCTATCGTCTTCTGTTGGTCTTCGGCGTCTTTGAGCCAGCGTTGGCCTTTGCCTGGCTGACCGCTCCCAGAATGGTGTTCATCATTTTGAGCGCCCGGTGCCGCGTGCAAATCTAAGAGGACCCGAATGTTATACTTTGTTGCCATCTGAACTGCCCAGTCGAGTCGTTCAATGCTACCAACATATGGCTCAGCGTCACCGAATATCCAATGACCGAAGGGGATACGTATAATCTCAATCTTGTTCGCGGCTAACCACCGGAAGTCAGCTTCGGTAATGAACGTCTGATGATGATTGTTGAGCCGTTCTCTACCTATATCTGCAGCTGACAACGTATACTCATCCGTAGTGTTGCTATTCGCAAATAAACTGGGCGTCATCCATTTTTCTACAACCAGCCACCCGCCGATATTAACACCACGCAGCATTTTATTTCGCGTCTTTATATCTTTTTTCGTTATATCCATATGTTAATAATACCAAGCGCTATATTGTAATCCAAGGAATGCTCAACTACACAATTAAGGCAAGTTGCTAGCCGTTAGTTCGTCGAGTGCAAGCTAAAGACGTGCCACACACGAAATATTTCAAAATAAACAAGACGGAGTTATGAAAATGATATTGGAACTCTATCTATTGTATTTAAAAAATGTGATATATATTACAGACGCAGGCTACAAGTGTAGGTATTCTATTTACAAGCTTATCAATTCAAGATCGGCTGTATAAATGCTTAAGGAGTTAAGCAGAGGAGGATAGGATATGATAAATGTATTAAGAAATCTGTCAATGGGCGCAGTGACGGCATTGACTGTAGCGGGGCTAACTAGCAGCGGTGCAGTATATGCAGCAACTGATGTTTCGCTGCAGGCAAACTTAACAGAGCTCAACTCATCCGGTGCTTCGGGGACGGTTAGTGTTCAGTCAGTTGGCGATAACGAAGTACGAGTAAAAATCAACTCAACAGGGCTTTCGCCAAATCTTCCACATGCGCAACATTTGCACATTGGCGGTAGTATAAACGCATGTCCAACCGAATCTGCCGACAAAAATGACGATGGTTTCATTGACTCGGCTGAAGGTATACCGAGTTACGGTATGGTTAAAGTATCGTTGACAACAAGCGGTGATATAGGCCCTGACTCAGGACTTGCCGTTGAGCGTATGCCAAAGGCAGATGCAAATGGAACCGTCAGTTATGACCGTACATTCCCGCTTCCTGAAGGTGTAAGCCACGCCGATCTCCAGAACGCTGTTGTTGTAGAACATGGTATCTCTGAGCTTTTTGAAGACAAAACAAAATTCGATGGTGACAAGAAGAGCACATTGGATAAAAGTTTGCCACTTGAAGCAACTATCCCGTCGACTTGTGGCGCATTAACATCAGCTCCTGCTGGTAGCGTTGATGCTGGATTTGAACCTGCAAGTGAACTTACAGCAATACTCTCAGTAGCAGCTGGTGCACTAGGACTCGGTGCCGCTGGAATATTGCTTGCGCGACGTCGCAGCGAAAGCTAAGCTGGGGAACTTGTTGAAACAAGGTAATCTACGTAAAAATATCCAATCATTACGTA
>Ga0307998_1000292_pt1 | contig 29341 bp, 32 predicted proteins | sample Davwhametageno37_FD_203147 | JGI IMG/M metagenome (GOLD analysis project Ga0307998, IMG submission 203147) | Marine microbial communities from Davis Island wharf, Antarctic Ocean - #37 | ecosystem: Environmental > Aquatic > Marine > Unclassified | place: Antarctic Ocean: Davis Island wharf... | reverse complement strand
ACATAAACACCAAGAAATGATTCTTAGCAAAAGCATCCCATAAAGGTCTTCTTGGTTCTTTAATTTCTTCTGCTACCAATTCAACACCGCTAGCGGTTGCGATTTTCTGAAGGGTCTTGTTAACTAAGAAAAGCATTACAACAAGAACTGTAAACACTAAGGCTAAAGCTGCCAGGATAAGATTGTTCGACACTCCGCTTGAAGCCACTTGAGTTCCAGCTGTCGGTGCAGCTCCTGGAGGTGGTGGCGGCGCAACATAATCTGTATATGCTATGATGTTATCAACATCAGCATTGGATAACTGAGGAAAAGCGGTCATTGCTGACTTGTTGTATTCTTCCCAAATAGCAATTGCTTGTGCATCTCCAGACTTAATCATAGCCGAGCTATTTTTAATCCAGGTGTACAACCATTCGCGATCGTATTTAGAAGAAACACCTCTTAGGGCAGGCCCTACGGCTTTTTTGTTGAGTTTGTGACAGGCTGCACAATTTGCATTAAATAATTTTTTCCCTGCCACTGGGTCACCCTCTTGAGCAAACAATTGAGGTATAGAGAGCATTGCTACTACTGCTACCGCTAATAATTTACTAGTCAAAAGAGTGTAAAGGTTTGACTTACTCATGCTTATATGTGAAATTTGATTTTGATCAATTTAATTCTGTCTTTATGCCATTGCAAAAATAAGACATAGACTCGGTTTGTTAAAAGGTTATGACTTGCACTTGTATAATTTATACTGAGTCTAAATAACTTGTTAAGTTTGTTTAACTTCTTTCAATTATTGTCAGATTTTTATTTCTTTGCAGTATGAGAACAATCAAACGAACTACTTTATTTTTTTTACTGCTTAGTGGCGGGATAGCATCGCAGATTTTTGGACAAGATACTTTGATTCAAATCAATCAAGATTCAAAAATTGAACAACTGGTAACAATTAAAAAAGTGCTTGATTCTGAACATTACAATGCGCAATACTTCGCAATTCAGCTATATTATGGCAACTATACAGCCGCTAAAAATATTGTGCGAGAGTTTTCAGAAAAGTTTGAAGAGATTGAAACTTCTTTGGTTTTTGAGACACCAAATTATAAAGTACGTGTGGGACGTTTCAAGGACATTAACAAAGCAAACATACTCCTTGAAGAGATTAAAAAAATCTATCTTGGAGCATTTTTACTAGAACCTAATAACTTATAGGGTTTTCTTAACGGCTACTTCTTGGAAGAATTCTATTACGTCGTCAATACGAATGTCGTTGTAATTCTTAACCTGAAGTCCACAGTCATATCCTTTAGCAACTTCCTTAACATCGTCTTTGAAACGTTTAAGAGAACTTAGCGTTCCGGTATATTGAACAACTCCTTCACGAATAACTCGGATACTTGAGTTACGAAATATTTTACCAGAGGTTACCATACAACCTGCAATGGTTCCGATTTTAGAGATTTTAAAGGTTTCTCTAATTTCAGCATTACCTGATATTTCTTCTTTCATTTCAGGAGAAAGCATGCCTTCCATAGCATCTTTCACATCGTTGATTGCATCGTAGATAATTGAGTATGATCGGATATCGATTTCTTCTTTCTCGGCAAGCATACGTGCGTTACCCATAGGTCGAACATTAAATCCAATGATAATTGCATCAGATGCAGAAGCTAACAAGACGTCAGATTCTGTGATCGCACCAACTCCTTTGTGAATGATATTAACCTGAATTTCTTCGGTAGATAATTTTTGAAGGGAATCGGTAAGGGCTTCAACAGAACCATCCACATCACCCTTAAGGATCATGTTCAATTCTTTAAAGTCACCTAGTGCAATTCGTCTACCTATTTCGTCTAATGTAATGTGACGTTGTGTACGAACATTTTGCTCACGAAGTAATTGCGTTCTTTTTGCTGCAATTTGTTTCGCTTCACGTTCGTCTTCAAGAACATTGAAATTGTCACCTGCTTGTGGTGCACCATCAAGTCCTAAAACAGATACAGGCGTTGAAGGAGGAGCTGTTTCTATTGTTTTTCCTCTTTCATCAAACATGGCTCTAACTTTACCACTGTGCTTTCCAGCAAGAAGGTAGTCTCCTACATTCAGTGTTCCTGTTTGAACCAGGATAGTAGATACATATCCACGACCTTTATCGAGGTATGCTTCAACTACTGTTCCTTTTGATTTTCTATTTGGATTTGCTTTAAGCTCTAATAATTCAGCTTCAAGCAATACTTTTTCTAATAATTCTTTTACACCAGTACCTTTTAAAGCCGAGATATCTTGGGATTGGATTTTTCCACCCCAATCTTCAACCATAAGGTCCATTTGAGCAAGTTTCTCTTTAATCTTTTCAGGATTAGAAGTTTCTTTATCAACTTTGTTGATTGCAAAAATGATAGGCACACTAGCAGCCTGAGCATGACTAATTGCTTCTTTGGTTTGCGGCATGATATCATCATCCGCGGCAATTACAATAATTGCAATGTCCGTTACTTGAGCTCCACGAGCACGCATCGCCGTAAAGGCTTCGTGACCTGGCGTATCCAAGAATGTTATTTTTTGTTTATTCTTAAGTATTACAGAATATGCTCCGATATGCTGGGTTATACCTCCAGATTCTCCTGCAATTACATTCTCACTTCGAATATGATCTAAAAGCGATGTTTTACCGTGATCTACGTGTCCCATAACGGTAACAATAGGTGCACGAGCAATAAGATCTTCTTCTTTTTCCTCAACTTCGTCTGTAAAGTTTTCTTCAAGATCACTCTTTACAAAGTCTACTTCAAAGCCAAACTCATCAGCAACAATACTTAAGGTTTCAGCATCCAAACGCTGGTTCATGGTTACCATGATTCCAAGAGACATACATGCAGATATAATTTGAGTACTACTAACTTCCATTAGCGTAGCCACTTCACCTACAGTAATAAATTCTGTTACTTTGATGATTTTACTATCAGCCTCTAATTGCGCTAATTCTTCCTCTGTTTTTTGACGGTGTTGAACGCGCTTATCTCTTCTATATTTAGCACCTTTAGACTTATTCGATTTCCCTTGAAGTTTTTCAAGAGTTTCTCTAATTTGCTTTTGTACTTCTTCTTCTGTTGGCTCAACTTTAGGGACAGCATCTGGTCTCTTAGGGCGACTACTTCTATTCTGACCTCCATTTCCTCGTCGGCTACTTATAGACGCTGTACCTGGTTTTTTAGGAGCAGGTGCAGGATCTTTACTTATTCTTTTACGTTTTTTCTTACGGGCATCCTCAACACTTTTTTCTTTCTTATTGAAAGAATCAATGTCAATGACTAAACCAGTCTTTTTAGGTCCGGATAGTTTAGCATATTTTGTTGTGATTGTACCATCTTCGACACTACCTTCTGCTAAACCTGGAGTTACTTCTTTAGCTTCTGTTTTATCTTCAGTTGCCTTAGGAGTTTCCACTGTCGCTAGGACTTTAGCTTTTGGCTTTTCTGCAGTTGGAGTTTTTTCTACAACAGCTTCTGGAGCTTTTGGCTTTTTTGGAGATTCTTTTTTAACGCCAACCTTAGGCTCTTCTTTTACAGATTTGGGTGCTGCTTTTATAGATTCCACAGCAATAGGTTTTTCTGCTATAACAGTCTCTTCCTTTTTCTTAACTTCTTGAGGTTTTATTTTTGGAGCACCAACCTTAATAGCTTCTAGGTCAATTGTACCGACCGGTTTGGGTCGATTCAAATTGGCAGAGGCACGAATTACTTGCTGTTTTTCAAGACGTTCTTTTTCTCGCTTTTGCTTCTCGAGTTCAAGATCTTCTTGTTTCAAACGGTGTGCTTCTTTTTCCTTCCGTTTTTCTTCACTTTTCTCATGTGAAGCGTCCTTCTTGGATTTATCTGTCTCAAATTCATCCAACAATACTTTGTATACCTCCTGTGATATTTTGGTAGTAGGGCGTGCCTCTACCTCATAACCCTCTTGAACAAGATGTTCAACGGCTCTATCTAGAGATATATTAAGTTCCCTTAGGACTTTATTTAATCGTATTGTCGGTTGATCAGGCATACTTATTTTTTCTTCGATTCAAAAATATGGAAATTAATTTCCTAAAACTAATCTTCGAATTCCTCTTTTAATATTTTAAACACTTCCAATATGGTTTCTTCTTCCAAATCAGTTCGTTTGGCTAGATCAGACACCTCTAATTCTAAAATACTTTTTGCAGTATCTAAACCAACTTTCTTGAATTCATCAATTACCCATGATTCGATTTCATCTGTAAACTCAGCTAATTCAACATCTTCTTCAGCCCCTTCACGATACACATCAATTTCGTATCCAGTTAATTGTCCTGCAAGGCGAATATTTAGCCCTCCTTTTCCAATCGCTTTAGAAACTTCTTCAGGGTTTAAAAACACCTGTACACGCTTGGTTTCTTCATTAATTTTTAATGAATTGACTTTCGCTGGAGAAAGCGAGCGTGTTATAAAAAGCTGTAAGTTACTCGTATAATTTATTACATCAATATTTTCATTTCCTAATTCTCGAACAATTCCGTGAATACGAGAACCTTTCATTCCAACACAAGCACCAACTGGATCAATACGGTCATCGTAAGAATCTACAGCTACTTTGGCTTTTTCTCCCGGAATACGCACTACTTTTTTGATGGATATGAGGCCGTCAAAAACTTCTGGAATTTCTTGTTCAAAAAGCTTTTCTAAGAATATAGGTGACGTTCTAGATAGTATTATTCGTGGTTTGTTCCCTCGAAGCTCTACAGACTCTATAATTCCACGGATGTTATCTCCTTTACGGTAAAAGTCTGAAGGTATCTGGCGATCTTTTGGCAAAATAAGCTCATTACCGTCGTCGTCCAATAAAATTACTTCTCTACTTCTGATGTGGTGAACCTCAGCAGTATAAATTGCACCTTCAAGCTCTTTGAACTGTTTGAAAATGTTGTTACTGTCGTGTTCGTATATTTTTGCAATTAGGTTTTGACGCAAAGATAAGATTGATCGTCTCCCTAAGTCTATAAGCTTAACTTCTTCTGAAACATCTTCTCCAACTTCAAAATCAGGTTCGATTTTTTGAGCAACAGTAAGTTCAATTTCTTGATTTGGATCTTCGACTTCGCCATCTGCAACAACAACACGGTTACGCCAAATTTCTAAATCACCTTTGTCGGGGTTGATGATGATATCAAAGTTATCATCCGAACCAAATTTACGTTTTAGCGTATTTCTGAAAACTTCTTCTAAAATAACCATAAGGGTTACTCTGTCAATTAATTTTTCGTCTTTAAACTCAGAAAAGGAATCAATAAGTGCTAAATTTTCCATTTTAGTTATACTAATTTATTTAATAATCACCTTTGCACTCTTTATAGATACAAAAGGCAGATCTTTTATTTTTGTTACTGTTACTTTACCCTTACCTATTGGTTTGGGCTCTCTTGATTTCCATTCTAAGGTAATTCCTTTCTGGTCTGCTTGCGTCAAATTTCCGGTTAGTGTTTCGTCGTCAGCAGTAAGAATCTCTAAATCTCTTCCTATATTTTTCTCGTATTGTCGGGGCATTGTCAATGGAGAACCAACTCCCACTGAACTAACTTCTAAAGAGAAATCGAATTCTTCTCGGTCGATATTATGTTCAATTTGACGACTTACCGCGACACAAGATTCGAGCTTAACACCCTCATCTCCATCTATTAAAATACGAATACCGTTGTCTGCCCCAATATTTAATTCAATTAAAAACAGGCTTGGATTTTCATCCAACGCAACTTGCAATAATTCGGCTACTAAACTTTTAAAATTCATTATAAAAAAAAGGGGACTTATAGTCTCCCCTGTGGTATTTGTTTATAAATTCATGCAAATATAATTATTTTTATCATTATTTTTAATTAAACCAGATGTTTTTATTACAAAAATACCTAAATTCTATATTATAAACAATACTAAATGTTTTTACATTGGTTTACTCTGTCTATTTTTCACTTCAAACATTTTTTCTCAAACCACCATTCAAGGTAAAATTCTCGATGAACAAGGGGAAAGTTTACTGGGTGCAAATGTCATTATTAATGGAACAAGCCAAGGAACAGTTTCTGATCAGGATGGAAATTTTAACATAACAACATTAAAAGAAATTCCTTTTGAAATCAAAGTTTCTTTCATTAGGTTTAGATTACAAAATATTACCAGAACCGCTGGGCAACATCTCACTACTTGTTAAAAATTCGTTTGATATAGTTATTATTTCTGCCTCGCGTAGGGCTGAAAAATTGAAAGAAGCACCGTCTGCTGTATCTATAATTATAGTCAAGCAAGTAACCGAATCTGGCGGATCAATATCTCCTCTGAGAGCCGTCATGAATACTCCTGGAGATTTAAATTTTCCGCAAAAAAAGGTTCGGTCTGGAGTGAGTTATCAATCTGAAAAAAATATGTGGAAGTCTTTTTAACCAATGAGATCAGAGAGATACATCTAATGTGGCTAATTTTCCAGGAGAAATTGACGCTAAATCTTTATTTGTTTAACACTAGGATTTAAGTTTAATCCAAGATTAAAACTTGAATTTTTAGCTACAAACTTATTCAACAATGAGTTTAGAGCATTAACTGGATTGCTTAAGATTGAAAGAACGGTTACTGGTAGAATAGTTTTCGACTTCTAAGTAATCAAAATAAAAAGTTGACTTTTTAATAAAATTAGATAGTTATCATGGAAAAATCATTTTAATTTTAGGGGAGCTTTGCTCTTCTTTGTTCTTTATAAAACACTAGGATCTAGTTTACCAGAATGCAACCCTGAGCGCCCTTATGTAGATCTAGAAACAGAGACTCTAGAAGCTTTTATTCTGGCAAAAGACAGCGCAACAATCGAACTTCCAGAAAGACACTTCTTGTTTTCTCAGTCTCTTAACATGAATGGATAAGACTGTCCTTTCTATCAATGGACAAACAAAAGGAGCTGAAGGAATCTTAATCACAAACTGTAATTATTTTACCATCGAAGATCTAATCATAGAAGATGCTGCCGGAGACAACCTAAAGATCAGCAAATCAAAAAACGTTATCATTCATAACGTACGAACAGCACGGACAGAGACTATTTCTACTCACAATGGTGCATATGGCATATATCTAGTATTAACAAAAAATCTTTTGGTCAAGGGCTGTGAAGCCATTGAAGCTTCGGATGTGGGAATCTATGTTGTATAATCTAAAAATGTAGTGGTCCGTAACAAAAGAGCTTTTTATAATGGAGCGGGTGTTGAAAGTGAAAATAGTACCAATGTTAAAATCTATGAAAATGACATCTACGAAAATAGAAGCGGTTTATTGATTTTTAATCTTCCAAAACTTACTCTTTACGGTAGAAATATAACAGCTTACAACAATCGGATTTACAACAATAACTTTGAGAATTTTGATGTAAAATGATCGATTATCAGGAGCGTTCTTAAGGGAACGGGGGTTATTATTATGGCTACTCAAAATGTTGATTTTTACAACAACACAATTGAAAATAATCTAACAGATAACCTTTCAGTATTAAGCTATTTAAAGTTTACAGCAAAGGAAGAAGCCGAAGCCATAATAAAACAACCTGTTCAAGATCGAGGAATCGAAGTAGTAGAAGCTGATTACGAATCTGATACAGCTTACAACCCTTACCCTAGTAATGTTTTGATACACAACAATTTTTTTAAAAATAAATTTTGGTTTCCCACACTGAATAACTAATATGGTTGGCTGATGCTTTTTAAAAACAAAGCCATCATTCCGGATAAAGTTTATGACGGGATCCTTCCCGATGGAGCAAGTCTTCGAGATAACGAGCACAAAATCTGCATAGTAGATAATGGAACTTTTAATTTTATATTTATGGATGTCGCATATGACTTTGATGCTTTTTCTAAAGATACATCGCCTGTACGTGTACACTTAATTTATAAGCTATAAACAATGACATTCATACGAATTCTATTGATCTGCTTAATCTTCACATGCTGCCTTTATTGTCAGGATGAAGCAGATAAAAGAATTGCTTCAAAAGTAAAGAAAATAGCCTCCGCTAAATCCCTAGTACAACACAACAATACAGGAAAATAAAAGCTATCGGATTATGATTTTTTTAAATTGCCTTTAGCCAATTTAGAACCTACTGATCAGGTTGTTTTATATGATATCAATACCCTACTTTTTTCTGATTATGCCTTAAAAAACGCTTTGTATATCTCCCCGTTTACAAAAAAATAAACTACAAAAAAACAAAGGCGTTATGGCTTTTGAAAATGAAAGTATTCTCATCAAAAAAAAATTATTATCCCAAAGACTTCAGAAAACCCTAACAAGAAAAAAGAATCATAGAGACCCGACTTTTGATTAAGGAAAATGATGCTTGGAAACTCTCAACTATATTTGGAACAAAGACCAAACCAAAGCAACATTGAACTCTGTTGGTAAACAAGAAATGGTTCATTGGATCGACATTGAAGAACTGAAAGAAGTGTTTCTGATGCAATCCCAAATTTAAATCAATATAAAAACTGTCATGCCAAAGGGAAAAACGTTACTCCCATTGGACCTAAGGCTACTCAATGGAATAAAACCTATTCTCTTGCGCTCAGCGATAAAAACCAACTGAATTATTTTTATGAAAAAGGAATTCTGGATTATACCTCAGTTACACCCAAACCAATTCTCGTAAACGAGGTGTTTTTAAACTCCCAATTGCCGCAGGGAAGGGGTCTGGGGATTTGATCTATGACATTGTTCCTGGGCATCCAGAAGAATCCATTTTAATTTATCGCATGAAAAGTAATGACCCCTCCATCTGAATGCCCGAAATAGGTGGTTCTATTGCTCATACAGAAGGACTGAATTTATTAGAACGCTATATGAAAGAGCTAGCTAAGAACGAGTAAAATATGATCTCTTTGTGGCGAAAATATTCTCTTTTTTGATCTATCTTTGAAAATCAGTCTTAAAAAGAAACATTCCATGCTTCCGCTCAATTTTAAATCCGGTTTTGTGTTTTCAAAACACAAAGAAAAGGTGCAAACCCCTTTCGAACGTTTATTTGAAATATTCAAAGAACTCATAACACACACCTCCGGAGATTTTAACGAAGCCATTGACTGGCTTCGAGAATTGGATGTTGAATACAAACTGACCGATGAAGACTATACTATCGATGATTTTATAGAAGATTTATTAAAGAAATCCTTTGTACAGCCTAAAACTGGAACTGGTGGAAAAGGAGATGGAATGCAACTTACTGCTAAAACAGAAAAGTTATTACGAGAACATGCATTAAAGCAGATTTTTGGAAAATTAAAACGTTCCGGTTCTGGAGATCATAAAACCAAAAAACAGGGACAAGGAGAGGATGTATCTGGCGAATTGAAAGCCTATCAATTCGGAGATAGTATAGAGAAAATCGATGTAACTCAAAGCATCAAAAACGCTCAAATACGTTCAGTTGGAAAAGACTTTACTCTTCAACACGAAGATCTAGTTGTTGAAGATTCGATGCACAAAACTCAAATGAGTACCGTTTTGATGATAGACATCAGTCACAGTATGATTCTTTATGGAGAAGATCGGATTACACCGGCAAAAAAAGTTGCGATGGCTTTAGCCGAACTCATTACGACTCGCTACCCAAAAGATACCCTCGATATTTTGGTGTTTGGGAATGATGCTACTCCCATTGCACTCAAAGATATTCCCTATCTCGAAGTTGGGCCATATCACACAAATACTGTTGCTGGACTCGAATTGGCGATGGATCTTTTGAGAAGAAAGAAAAATACCAACAAGCAAATTTTTATGATTACAGACGGGAAACCAAGTTGTCTTAAAATGCCTGATGGAAACTATTACAAAAACAGTGCAGGGCTTGATGAGGTGATTGTAGAAAAATGCTATAATATGGCGCGTCAAGCTAAAAAGCTGCACATCCCGATTACCACCTTTATGATTGCACAAGATCAATATCTCAAACAATTTGTTCGCGAATTTACCGAGGCCAATCAAGGGAAAGCCTTCTTTACCGGTCTAAAAGATTTGGGTGAAATGATTTTTGAAGATTATGAGAAAAATAGAAAAAAACGCTTAGGATAATATTCTGCTACAACTATAAATTACTATGAAGAGACAACTTGCTACTACCCTTGGGGAATTAAAAAAAACCGATTATACTTCTAGAACCATCCAATTCGAACTTGCTGAAAACCTAAAAGCTTGTTTACGCTCAGGGAAAACCACCTTCGAAGGATTAATTGGTTATGAAAATACAGTAATTCCAGATGTAGAACGTGCTATTCTTTCAGGACACAACATCAACTTACTTGGACTAAGAGGACAGGCAAAAACACGTTTAGCGCGACAAATAACTGAATTACTTGACGAATGGATTCCAGTGGTAACTGGATCTGAAATCAATGACGATCCCTTGGATCCAATCAGTCTTGAAGCAAAAAAAATTATCACAGAACAAGGTGACAAAACTCCGATTGACTGGTTACATCGTACAGATCGTTTTTTCGAAAAACTAGCAACTCCCGATGTAACCGTTGCCGATCTTATCGGTGATGTTGATCCGATAAAAGCATCCAACCTTAAACTTTCGTACGCCAACGAACGGGTTATACATTTCGGAATGATTCCAAGAGCACACCGTTGTATTTTTGTGTTGAATGAACTTCCCGATTTACAAGCTCGTATTCAGGTTGCTTTGTTTTCTATTTTACAAGAAAAAGAAATTCAGATTCGAGGATTCAAGCTACGACTTCCAATTGCTGTGCAATTAATTTTCACAGCAAATCCAGAAGACTACACTAATAGAGGAAGTATTGTAACACCTCTTAAGGATAGAATTGGGTCTCAAATACTAACTCATTATCCTCACAATCGTGATATTGCTAAAGCGATTACAAGACAAGAAGCTGGACTTACTGAAGAACAAGCATTACAAATTCATGTGCCAGAACTCGCACGTGATATCCTTGAACAAATCGGTTTTGAAGCCAGAAAAAGTGAATTTGTAGATTCTAAAAGTGGGGTAAGTGCACGAATGAGTATTACCGCTTTCGAGAATTTGATCAGTACTGCTGAGCGTAGAGCACTATTAAGTGGAGACGCTACTACCTCCATAAGAATGTCCGACTTTATGGGAATAATCCCAGCCATCAATGGTAAAATTGAGCTGGTATACGAAGGAGAACAAGAAGGAGCTGAGCAAATATCCTACCACTTGATTTCGGAATCAATCAAAACACTTTTTACTGATTATTTCCCTAAAATAGAAAAGCTTCAAAAAGATGATGAAGTTGGACCTTATGACACTATTTTAGAATGGTTCTTTAAAGACAATGAACTCTTTTTAGAAGACAGTCTCCCCGATCGTTCATACCAAGATTCGTTGACCCTCATCCCTGGGATCAGAGAAGTTTTGGATACTCATCTAGAAGCATGCGATGAAAAAGATCGTTATTTTATGATGGAGTTTTTACTTTGGGGATTGGAATCCAATAAAAAACTAAATAAATACCGAACTTTAGAAGGATTTCAATTTAAGGATTCTCTCGGAAGTTATATAAGTGGTTTATAAATATTATTGGCGTAAACTATCAATGGAAGTTGAATTCAGGGTTTTTAAAGTCTGATCTCGGACCCCTTCAAAAACAGAACTAAAGAAAAACTTTAGATAGGAATTTTGAATTTAAAGTAAATAAAATTACTAAATCTACTATAAAAAGAAATGATACAAACTGATATAATCATCATTGGAGCTGGTCCCGTGGGACTCTTCACTGTATTTGAAGCTGGTCTTATGAAACTAAGGTGTTGTTTAATAGACGCTATTCCGCAAGCTGGTGGACAATTATCTGAAATATACCCTAAGAAGCCAATCTATGACATTCCAGGCTTTCCTTCTATCTTAGCTGGAGAACTAGTAAATAATTTGCTGAAACAGGCAGAGCCTTTCAATCCAGGGTTTACGCTCGGAGAACGCGCAGAAACTATTGAAAAACAAGAAGACGGAAGTTTTGTTGTAACCACAAGTGAAGGCACGCAACATAACGCTCCGACAGTAATGATAGCTGGGGGACTGGGGAGTTTTGAACCTAGAAAACCAAAAATAGAAACACTCCCACAGTTTGAAAAAAATGGTGTTGAATATATGGTTCGAGAACCAGAAATCTTTTTAGGTAAAAAACTATTCATCTCTGGTGGGGGAGATTCCGCACTTGACTGGGCAATTTATTTTGCTGAAAACCACGATATTCCTGTAGGGCTGGTTCACAGAACGGATATGTTCAGAGGCCACAAAGATTCAGTCGAAAAAGTATATGCTCTACAAGCTCAAGGAAAAATAAATTTATATGCGCACGCTGAAGTAGTTGACTTGCATGGAGCAGATAAATTGGAGCAAATAGAACTGAAGCAAAAAGACCTAAACAACATTAAAGTTGATGTTGATTATTGGTTGCCACTTTTTGGTTTATCTCCAAAATTAGGCCCAATTGGAGATTGGGGGCTAGAAATTGAAAAGAATGCAATTGTGGTAGATAATACACTAGACTACCAAACAAACATCCCAGGTGTTTTTGCAATTGGTGATGTAAATACTTATCCTGGGAAATTAAAACTCATTTTATGTGGTTTTCACGAAGCTACACTTGCAGTTCAAACGGCTTATAAAATAATACATCCTGACAAACGTTTTATTATGAAATACACTACTGTTCAGGGTATTAAGGGTTTTCAATAAAGCGATTTCATCGTCATTTTAAATTTTTTATCGAATTAGTACTACTAATTTTAACAGATTCTTTAGAAAACATTACCAAGCCATTAACAAGAGTTTCGCCTCTAACAAGATACTTTTACTTTATAGTTTTCATGTTTTAGTTAATAATTTTGATTAATTACTCCTCAATCCTTACTGGTGTTGGGGAGTTTTTGTTTTATATCTTTACGATTGAATGAGAACAAACAAAGACAAAATACACAGCATCGATCTTCACGGAATTCGGCATAAACAAGCACTTGAATTGGTTCATAAATCGATAAAAGATTGTACTGTACACAACAACTTTTCGTTGACTATTATTACTGGAAATTCGACCGTACTTCAAGATCGAATTTTTAAGGAGTGCTTAGAAGGAACCGAATTCACTTATTTTATTCCTTCCTGGAATATGGGACAAATCATTGTAGAACACGTACTGCTTTAAATCGAATTTAAAAATCAAGAGGCGATCAGCTGGAATAAATCAGAAATAAACCAAGAGCTTAAGAAGCACCATCAAGAATTCGATACTTTAATAGATCAACTCGCTCCCGAAGTATTTGAAGATAATTCCGCTGGCAAATTGTCCACTGGACAACTACAACAGCACATCATAATGCCATTAAAACTGATAGTCTCTGCTATGAGGCTTCCTAAGTTTTTGTTACGTTATCAATTTGGATTAACCAATCGTCCTTCTCGGTCTTATGACGAATTAGTAGCACGATATCGAAAGGCATTGGATGGTAGAGCTGCAGTTGCTCCAAAACGATTTACCTCCAAGCCACGCGGTAGCAAAACAACAGCAAAAAAATCAATTCAACAAACTCGTTAATCGGTTGATGAAATTGATAAGTAAATGGGAAGAAGGTGATTTAGATCTTTACGTCATTTCTCATCCATTAATGGGGAATTTGACCTACCGGAAAAATTTATATTTTACGATTTATCATTTGCAGCATTATAAAAAACAAATTGATGCTGTTGCGAAAATAAAAAAGTAAAATGAATCTACTTAAACTGAAAGTCTTTTTTTTAAGTCCCCTACAACTACTTTATGTACTCTCAGCTACAGCTCAAAAATCATCATTTGATACTATGGTCGATGCACTAATATCGGAGAATGTCCCAGTTCTCAGCGAAGAAGAACTTTAAACCAAAAGCAACATCATTCTTTTGGATACTCGTACAAAAGCAGAATATAACGTCAGTCATATTGAAAATGCTGTTTGGGTAGTAGAAAAAACTGAGAATTTAAATCTTTTAAAAAATTTAATAAAGAACAAGCGATAGTAGTAATTTACTGTAGTGTTGGTTATCGAAGTGAAAAGCTTATGAAAAACTACTCCGTTTAAACTTCGAAAAGACCTTTAACCTATATGGTGGGATTTTTGATTCAGTCAACAAAGGGAACCCTGTTGAGAATGATCATGGAGTAACCGATACTATTCATGGATATGATAAAAACTTTGCTCGTTGGATAGAAAAAGGAGTGGTTATTTATTAAAAAAGAGTGCATTTATGTGCTGATTTGATTATTTTAGTGATAAATAATCATTTATTCTTAATATTTAGATGTAATTTACTGAAAAGGTTTTATCATGAATGAGGTTATTATTGTTGTCGTGGCTATAGCTGTACTTATTATAGGGGTAATTGTTTACGGAGTTATAAGTACTACCGTGGGTAATGAAGAAGATGTTAATAAAAACTATATTCCAGATCGTTTTGAACGCATGATAGGAAAAGATCCTAAAAAGAAAGAAGAATAATCATTTTTTTACGTCAACCGACAATTCACCATTACGACTTTATTTTCACTTAAAATGAAACAAATAATAGGGTAGCCTTAAATGAAAGGCTACTGTTATGGTCTATGATAATCCATTTTATACCATAACAAAAGACCCGATAAAAGGGCCTCTTAAAATAAGCATTAAAAATATTAAGCAACGTTTTGCTTCTTGATTAGGTTTAAGGCAGAACCTTCTTTGAACCACTCAATTTGCTGTTCGTTATACGTGTGGTTAGCTAAGATAATATCTTTAGAACTATCCGCATGAACTACCTCAACAGTGATTTGTTTTCCTGGAGCAAAGTCTTTTAAATCCACAAAATTAAAGGTGTCATCTTATTGAATCAAGTTGTATTATGATTCCGTATTAAACGTGATTCCTAACATCCCTTGTTTCTTTAGGTTTGTTTCATGAATACGCGCAAACGATTTAACCAACATTACTTTAACTCCTAGGAAGCGTGGCTCCATAGCTGCATGTTCTCGAGAAGAACCTTCTCCGTAGTTGTGATCTCCTACTACCACAGTTTCTAGCTCAGCTGCTTTGTTTTGACGTTGAACGTCAGGAACACCACCATACTCGCCAGTCAATTGATTCTTAACAAAATTGGTCTTTTCATTAAAGGCGTTAACCGCTCCAATTAAACAGTTATTCGAAATGTTATCTAAATGACCACGGAAACGCAACCATGGACCAGCCATTGAAATATGATCCGTAGTACATTTTCCAAGGGCTTTAATTAATAACTTAGCACCCACAAGGTTTTGATTGTCCCAAGGGGCAAACGGATTAAGTAATTGCAGGCGCTCAGAAGATTCACTAACGGCTACATTTACAGTAGAACCATCTTCTTGTGGAGCTAAGTAACCGTTTTCTTTTACGTCAAATCCTAATGGAGGTAATTCCAATCCTGTTGGTGGATCCAATTTAATTTCTTCTCCATCTTGATTGATAAGTCTATCGTTAACTGGGTCAAAGTCCAAGCGACCAGAAATTGCAACTGCAGCAACCATTTCTGGAGAAGCTACAAAGGCGTGGGTATTTGGATTTCCATCGGCACGTTTAGAAAAGTTTCGATTGAATGAATGAATGAATGATCGAATTTTTCTCTTCCTTGTCTGCACCATCACGTGCCCATTGACCGATACATGGTCCACAAGCATTTGTAAATATTTTTGCGTTCAACTCATTGAAAGAAACTAATAATCCATCCCATTCTGCGGTGTAGCGCACTTGCTCTGAACCTGGATTGATTCTAAATTCTGCTTTTGTAACTAATTTTTTATCAACTGCTTGTTTCGCAATTGAAGCTGCTCGCGCTAAATCTTCATAAGAAGAGTTTGTACAAGAACCGATCAAGCCCCACTCTAATTTTAATGGCCAATCGTTTGCTTTGGCAACTTTACTAATTTCAGATACCGGAGTAGATAAATCTGGAGTAAAAGGTCCGTTGATGTGCGGACGAAGCGTGTTTAGGTCTAATTCAATTACTTGATCAAAATAAAGCTCAGGATTTGTATATACTTCTGGATCTGCTGTTAAATGTTCACGAACATCATTTGCTACATCTGCAACATCATCACGATCTGTAGAACGTAAATAACGTTCTATAGAGTCGTCATAACCAAAAGTAGAAGTGGTTGCACCAACTTCAACTCCCATATTACAGATGGTTCCTTTTCCAGTACATGACATGGATTCGGCTCTATCTCCAAAATATTCTATAATCGCTCCGGTTCCACCTTTTACAGTATGAATACCAGCTACCTTTAAGATAACATCTTTGGGTGCTGTCTAACCGTTTAGTTTACCCTTTAGTTTTACACCAATTAATCTAGAGAATTTCAATTCCCAAGGCATATCAGCCATAACGTCTACTGCATCTGTTCCACCTACACCAATAGCAAGCATTCCTAATCCACCTGCGTTTACAGTATGTGAATCCGTTCCAATCATCATTCCACCTAGAAATGCATAGTTTTCTAAAACTACTTGGTGAATAATTCCTGCACCTGGCTTCCAAAAACCAACTCCGTATTTATTGGAAACTGATTCTAAAAAATCAAATACTTCTGCAGAAGTGCTGTTTGCCGATTTCAAATCGATAGTAGCACCAGATTTAGCTTGAATTAAGTGGTCACAGTGAACAGTCGTTGGTACTGCTACTTGTGTTTTCCCAGCTTGCATAAACTGCAACAAAGCCATTTGGGCTGTTGCAACTTGGCAAGCAATACGATCGGGAGCAAAGTCTACATAATCATTTCCTCTTTCGTAAGAACGATCAGTTTTGCCTCCCCACAAATGGGTATATAATATTTTTTCTGAAGCTGTTAAGGGTTTTCCTGTTAGTTGACGAGCATTGGATACGCTTTTATCTAATCGCGCATATACTTGTTTGATCATCTCAATGTCAGATGCCACAATACTATGAATTAAATTTGGGTCAAAATACAAAATTAAGCTAACAGATTTAGTGCGTAATGCAGAATTAATACTCGCTTAAGAATGTCCTTAGAATCTTCCGTTTGAATATAATAATCTTAAAAAAAAGTTGAAACCTTTTAAAATTAGCACTAAGGGTTCTAAAAAGAACATTTTAAGCGAAACCTGTAAAACACAAAAAACCCTCACGTATGTGAGGGCTTTGTTGGTCTACTAGGGCTCGAACCTAGACTCTTCTGGACCAAAACCAGACGTGTTGCCAGTTACACCATAGACCAATTAGAGGTGCAAATTTAATAGAAATATTTGCTCCTACAAGTCATTTATATAAAATAATTAAATCTTAGTATATAAAAGTTTGCATTCTGTTAAATAAGAGGTTGTTTCTTCAAATATTCTTACATTCGTTTTTAGAAAAACTGACCTATGAATGCTACACAATTCGAATTCTGGAATCGTACACTTGGATGGAGTGTTTTTGCTATTGCTCTTGTCACTTTTGGTCTCACAGTAGAGCCTACTGCTAGCTTTTGGGATGCAAGTGAATATATTGCCACCTCTGCAAAACTCCAAGTTGGTCATCCTCCAGGGGCTCCGTTTTATCAAATGATGGGTGCTTTTTTTTCCTTGTTTGCAAGTGGGCCGGAACAAATAGCTTTACTCGTAAACTTAATGTCCGTTTTTTCGAGTGCCTTCACAATACTGTTCTTATTTTGGACTTTAACCCTTCTACTTAAAAAATTACCGGCTTTTGACACTATAGAAGCTACTAACGATGCCTTAGTTTTTTTTGGAAGTGCCGCTATAGGAGCACTTGCCTTTTGTTTTTCAGATAGTTTTTGGTTCAATGCTGTTGAAGCAGAAGTGTATGCTATGGCGACTTGCATTCTTTCGCTTTTATTTTGGCTAAGTCTACGCTGGGAACAAGAAATGAATACCCCCAGAGGTGATCGTTGGTTGTTGCTCATCGCCTTTATTATTGGTCTTTCTTTTGGAGTTCACTTTATGGGTCTATTGACAATTCCTGCGATGGGAATGCTGTATTATTTTAAAAATTACAAAATAATAACTTTTAAAGGGTTCATCGTCGCCAATGTGACGTCTGTAGCGATTTTACTTTTTATCTTTAAATTATTACTTCCACTAACGCTTGCATTGTTTGGTAAAATGGAAGTGTATTTTGTAAATAACCTAGGTTTCTCTTTCAACAGTGGAACGCTCTTTACTGCTCTTTTACTCGTTGGATTTTTTATATACAGTTTGCGTTTTACACGTAAAAAGAACTACGTAAATCTGAATACTGGTATACTCTGTATTCTTTTCGTTTTTCTCGGGTTCTCGTCTTGGGTTATGCTTCCCATACGTGCCAATGCTAACACCGTTATCAATGAAAATTCGCCTTCAGATGCACGACAGCTTTTGGCATACTATAACCTAGAACAATATCCAGAAACTAAATTGTTCTACGGCCCAATGTTTTCTGATATGTATGCAGGACAAGACGACCAAGAGCCTTATATCGATGACAAGCCCAAATATGAACGAGATGAAAAAACGGGACGCTACCTGATCGTCAACAACTGGGAAGGCTCACGAATAAACGCCAATGCTAACCACAAAGGAATTTTACCAAGATTACACAGTTCGGAACATGCAGCGAACTACATGAACTTTACTGCACCCTTAGAATTTTCTGTGAAACCAGAATACCGAGGGAGTAAACAACTGATGCGGGAAGTTCAATCTTTTAGACAAGATGCTTCCGAAGGAAGTGTTTCGGGAGAAGATTATCATGACTTTTACAAGAAGATGTCTCCTTACCTCAACATCGAGAAGCCTTCGTTCTTAAGTAATATGACGTATTTATTTCAATACCAAATTGGGTATATGTATGTGCGCTATTTTATGTGGAATTTCACAGGAAGACAAAATGATATTCAAGGACGGTATAATAGTCTAAATGGAAACTGGATTAGCGGTATCCCATTTATTGATTCGATACGACTAGGAAACCAGAATGAGCTAAGTTCAGATTCACTGAACAACAAAGCTCGAAACACGTATTTCTTTCTTCCTTTTATTCTAGGGCTTATTGGTGTGTTCTTTTTATATGGACAAGACAAAATGAAGTTCTGGGTACTGATGTTGTTTTTCCTTTTCACTGGACTTGCATTAAAAATATACCTCAACGAACGACCTTTTGAGCCTAGAGAGCGTGATTATGCCTTGGTTGGTTCGTTTTATGTATTTGCTATATGGATTGGAATGGGTGCTTTTGCCTTGATCCAAAACCTACGGAATACCTGGTCCAATAAATTGGTAGTTCCAGCATCTGTTCTTGCCTGTTTTTTGGCTGTTCCTGTGTTGATGGGTGTCCAAAACTGGGATGATCACGATCGTTCTGGTCGTTATACCGCACAGTCAATTTCCAAGTCTTATTTGGCTTCTATTCAAAAAGATGTAGGTGCCATTATTTTTACCATTGGAGACAACGATACCTTTGCCCTTTGGTATGCCCAAGATATTGAAGAGTACCGTCAGGATGTTCGACCCATCAACACCAGCCTTATTGCTACGGATTGGTATATCGATCAAATGAAACGCAAGACCTACACTAGCGAAGCAATCGATATTCAGTTGGAGCATGCACAATATGCCTATGGGGTTCGAGACTACACCAAACACGAATCGATCATTGACAGTGTTCGTTGGGACATCAAGGATTTTATGAATTGGGTATCTAGCGACGATCCTCGGAACAAATACAAGAGGATTATTCAGAAATCTGGTGGAGATCCTGATCTGTATCCAAAGGGAACTCAAGAAATGGTATTTTATCCAACAAATAAAATACGTGTAAATGTCAATGTAGAAAATGTAATTCAGAGTGGTTTAGTGAAAGAAAAAGACCGCGACTTGATTGTGCCTTATATTGATATTGACTTACCCAAAGGTGGGTTGTATAAAAACCAGTTGATTATGTTGGATATTCTTGCAAACAACGACTGGAAAAGACCACTTTATTTTACTGGAGGTAGCTACGATGATTCGGAATATCTTTGGATGAAAAACTACCTGCAACTAGAAGGTTTGGTTTATAAACTGGTTCCAATAAAGACTCCTAAAAACAAAAATAATCCCTATATGATGGGGCGTTTGGATGCTGACTTGATGTATGAAATTGTTAAAAAATGGGAATGGGGGAATTCGGATAGTCCTGAGATTTATCACGATCCAGAAACCCGAAAAAACAGTATTTCTTATAGAAGCAATATGGCACGTTTGGCCGAAGTATTGATTGATGAAGGAAAGCTTGAAAGAGCAAAAGAAATCATTGATTTGAATTTAGAGAAAATGCCGGTAGACTATTTCGGTTATTATAGTCTTTTGACTCCTTTCATCGAAGGATATTATCGTGTTGGAGCAACAGGAGATGCTCGTAAGCTTTTCGGGCAAATCGCTGAAAAATATCGCGACCAATTGGAATATTTTGAAAGCCTGTCTTTAAACCTTCAATACGACCTCGGGGAAGAAATACTAACCGAAGTAGAACGTTATCGTGCCTTGATTGAAGTTATTATTGACAATAAAGATAAGGAGTTTATGTCATCTAAAATAGTTGCTTTTCAGAAATATACAGCTCCATTCGAATTCCTATACGGATCTTATGATTATTTTACCAGTCAAGAAGATTTTGTAGCGGGACTATATATTGGCGGAGATATTATTGCTGGACGTTCTTTAATAGAGAATATTGCTTCGGTTTATGAAAAACGTTTATCACAATTAAGTGGCTTAGATCAAGAAGACCAAACTGACTATGAGGAAATCATAATGGACGAAGTTAATGGTTACAGAAGGTTGATGTTGTATGTGAGTTTACATGAAACAGATGCCTACATAGATAGTATGGAAAAACGTGTTTTTATTGCAATAGAACCCCTAGCAATGTTTCATACCATGTTTGACGATGAGTAGGTGTATTTAGCCTACATAATCGCCCATAAGGCTGATCAATCTATTTGCATTTTGTTCACCGCTTTGTCTCCAAACCATTTCTCCATCTTTATAAATCATAAGTGTTGGAATGGCTTTTACTCGGAGGGCTTCGGTTAGCTTCGTGTTTTTGTTCGTTTCGATTTTAATCACCTTTCCTTGATCGCCAATAGCAGCAGCAACATCTCGTAGAGTGGGATGAAACTCTTCGGAAGGGTTAGCGTCTTCTTGAAAAAAAACAAGGAGTATGGGGGATTTATCGTCTATTAATTCACCAAATTTTGACACGGACAATAGTGTTTAAAAGTTTTACGCAATTTAAGTTATTTTTATTAAACCACTTTCTGCGAGCATTTTAAGGTAATTACGGTTATTTCGGGCCAAATTCCTACTCTTCCGGGGTAGGCTAAAAAACCAAACCCTCGGTTTACATTGAGATATTGTTTGGCTTGATTATAAACTCCAGCCCATTGCTTATAGCGCCATTTTACTGGGCTCCACTTAAACCAACCTGGAATTTCAATCCCAAACTGCATCCCATGGGTATGTCCGCTTAACGTAAGTTCAAAAGGAAAAGGATGGTTAATTACCTGAGCCTCCCAATGCGAAGGATCATGGGACATTAAAATTTTGAAATCTTCTGAATTAACGTTCGAAACCGCTAGATTTAGGTCACCTGCCTTTTTAAAGCCTCCTTTACCCCAGTTTTCTACGCCAACCAATGCAATACGTTCGCCATCTTTTTCTAAGAATTGGGCATCATTTAATAAAACCTTGAAACCCATTTTTTCTTGTGCCTCAATCAAATCCGAGAGGTTTTTCTTTTTTGCTTCTTCGGTATCCCATTGCACATAATCTCCATAATCATGATTTCCTAAAACAGAAAACTTTCCTTGCCAGGCTTTGAGTGAAGTCATCAGATCCATCCAAGGGTATACTTCCGAGGCTTTATTGTTGACCATATCGCCCGTAAAAAGAATAACATCCGATTGTTGTTCATTAATCAAATCCATCCCATAGGACACCTTTTCTCTGTTATCAAAACTCCCACTGTGGATGTCCGAAATCTGAGTTAAGGTAAATCCATCAAACGCTTTTGGGAGGTTATCGAATTCAAGGGTATAGCGTAAAATCTTGTAATTATACTTTCCTTTGTACATCCCATACAAAAGAGATGCTAGTGGAACCGCTGCAATTCCAAGAGCTAGTTTTGAAATAAATTTTCTGCGGTCAGGAAAATAACGTTGAACCCCTTCCCCTTGAGTGAAAAAGCGATATACTGCTTGAGGAATTCGAACAATATCCTCAAAAAATAGGAAGAATACAATAAAAGTTTGAAAAACAAATAAGGAAATAAATAATCCCAAAGCCAAGCTCATGCCTGGATTAAAACCCTCGTGACGATCAAAAGAAATACTGTGGTAAGCGAAATTTACAAATACAAGCACTACTACTACCCAGTATAAAATCAGGAGACTGCGTTGTTGTGTTAGAGTTTTTATTGCCTGAAAGGCATAGACTCCAAACAAGGAGAAAAAGATGATGAGAATGATCCAGCGTAGCATAAATATGGTGTAAGTAAACGTTATTTTATTTTATTTGATAACTCCATTGCCTTTCCATCGGAAAGACTAGCAACATAACAAGTCGCATTGAGAAGCGTGTCGTAAAGCGTGTCAGACATAAAAGGAGTGCCGTTGGGAACTAAACGAAGAATGAGTTGATCATAAGCGTCTGCCTGTCCCTTAAATTCGTGAATAGCAGCTGAGGTAAAAGCATCTAATAAGGTTGTAATGACCTTATAACCCACAATTTCTTTCTGCAGTACTTCTGGAGAGTGATATACTTTTTCGACACTTAGCGAGATTATGTCATCAATCTGAGCAACATACTTACTTTTGTCCAACAAGGCATGCGGAAAGCTTCCTGAAAGTATTGCTTCTTCATTCTTTAAAAAGATCGCCACTGCATCTTTTATAAGACTATTGATCGCGAGTGCTCTAAGATAACTCATTCGTTGTGGTGTATGTTTTAGGGAGGCATAGGTTTTTTTGTCAATCGAATCTTTTACCAGATTGATTAGATATTCTAAAGCATATGATTCTGAAATCCATCCAAGGTTAATTCCATCTTCAAAATCAATAATGGTGTAGCAAATATCATCTGCAACTTCGACCAAGTAAGCCAATGGATGTCGGAAATAGGTTCCTGATTTACCCGTTAATCCAAGGTCTTGAGCAAGCGTATTAAAGTCGGTAGCTTGTGCTTGATAAAACCCGAATTTTTTGTCTGCTACATGTTGGGTAGGTTTATGAGGTAAAGAGGCTTTAGGATATTTCATATAGGCGCCAAGAGTAGCTGCGCTGAGTCGTAAACCACCCGGTGCTCCTTCCATAGATTGAGATACAATTTTAAAACCGTTGGCGTTTCCTTCGAACTTACATAGGTCTTCGTACTCTAAGGCATTCAATTCTGCCATATAACGTGCTCCTTCGCCATCAGAAAAGAAATGTCCAATAGCTTTTTCACCACTATGTCCAAAAGGCGGATTACCGATATCATGCGCTAATGCAGCCGCAGCTACAATAGCACCAAAATCATTGGATTGATATGCATGAATTTCGGAAAGGTGCGGGTGTTTTTCAAGAATTGCTTTCCCAGCTAATCTTCCTATGCTTCGAGCAACTACAGAAACCTCTAGGCTATGCGTAAGGCGGGTGTGGACAAAGTCTGTTTTTGAAAAGGGTATGACTTGTGTTTTATCCTGAAGGCTTCTAAAGGCAGCAGAAAATACGATTCGATCGTAATCCACTTCAAAGCCCAAGCGCGTTTCGTCTTGCTCCTTTCTGAGTCTTTTGGTTTTGTCACCGTATCGCTGTAAGGATAAAAGCTGCTCCCAGATCATAAATATATTTTAGGTAAAAATAAGAAGATTTTGGAAAGTATTCGTTGTTATATGTAAGTTAAGTCAAGCTCAAAATATTTTTGATTAGTTAACATTAAGGGAGGGCTATTTAACTTTTAGTTTTAAAAAACTACTAAGAGTCATAATAGATTTGTACTGTAATCAAAATAAAAAATCCTGCAATGAAAAATCAAATTTCAAAATTCATTTTAACATCTTCAATCTTCTCTATACAGATACTTACCTCGTGTACTTCAGATCCAGAAACCATTATTGAAGCTGTTGTTGTTACAGAAACTGTAACTATAACAACCACGATTCCAGCAACAACACCTACAAGTAAAACCGTTGGATCAGTTGGAATTACATATATAGATGATGCACAAGCTCGGACAAACCATCGTATCTGGATCATGAACGGAAAAGTGGTTGTTCGATCTGGTGGATCTTTAACCATTGAAGCGGGAACAATTATCAAAGCTCAAAGTGGTCAAGGTGATGAAGCTACTGCTTCAATTATAGCAGCAGGAGCTTCAATCAATGTAATTGGTACTGAAGATTCGCCCATAATTATTACCGATATCGAAGACAGCATTGATTACGGAGACGGAATTATTAGTCCCAATCGTAAACCAACCAACACTGGCAAGTGGGGTGGTACCATCATCTTAGGAAAAGCTATTGTTGGTGAAGATGGAGGTTCTGACGATATCGAAGGAATAGCAGAAGGCTACGCTTGGACTTCTTATGGTGGAAGTGATGATGCAGATTCATCGGGTTCATTTTCTTATGTTTCTATAAGTCACAGTGGAACTCAATTGGCTGGGGGAGATGAAATTCAAGGCTTAACTTTGGGTGGAATTGGTTATGGAACTACCTTAAGTGATATCGAAGTTGTAGGAAGTAATGATGATGGAATTGAAATTTTTGGAGGCGCAGTTCAAATCACAAATATCGTTATCCTGAACCAAAGAGATGATGCAATCGATTTAGACGAAGGTTTCCGAGGAACACTTACTAATGCAGTTATTGTGATGCAATCTAACTCATACAACCCTTTTGAGGTAGACGATACAGAAGATAGTACAGGAACAACTGGTGGATCATTCACAATAAACAATGTAACTGTATATACGAATACTGCCCCCGAGTCTGGAAAAAACTTTCTTGGAGACTGGAAAAGTGATGTAACCGGCTTTACAAAAAATATAGTTTATAAAAACATTGACGGTCTTGCAATCAAAGGAATTGATGCGGACACCTACAACGGTGTTGCAACTGCAGCTAATCCTAAAACTTAAATTTTAATAATTTCTATTTCGTGTCGTCAACTTCTACTTCAGCTGAAGTTTTCGCCAATACAGCTGTAACTGATTTCGCAGATTGGGCTCAAGTAGTTTCGGAGCAAGCCATTAATACAGGTGCAGATGAAACTGATTTCTCATGGACCCTATGGAGTGCTTTGAACAATTAATAAACATAACAAAGATTTTTATTACAACATTAAGTTTTTCACAGTCAGTTATTACGAGTACCGTAATTGATGGAGAATTTAACGATCCCCTACCTTTTGCAAACGTCATTTTAAAAATGCAACCAACGAAAGTTTTATAGAGGGTATTGCAACCGATTTTGATGGAAAATTTGTTTTCGAAGTTGTCGATGGAACTTATCTTATAGAACTTTCTTATGTCGGATAAGAAACTCAGCAAATCACCAAAATCAATATTACTGGAGATAAGGAATTCTTAATTGATGTAATTTTAAATCCCTCATCTAACAGTCTTGATGAATTAGTAGTGACAACCTCTCAACGTAAAAATTCTGAAGTTGCCATTTTAGCAATTCAAAAAAAGTCCATTAAACTTATTGACGGGCTTTCTGCTCAGACAATCAAAAAAACTAGAGATAGTGATTTAGCTGCAGCAATTAAGCGTGTACCTGGTATATCTATTCAAGATGGAAAGTTTGTATATGTTCGAGGTCTTGGAGATCGTTATTCCAAAACACTTCTAGGTGGTCTCGAAGTTCCTGGATTAGATCCCGATAAGAACACCCTTCAACTTGATGTTTTTCCTACTAACATTTTAGACAACATCATTATTAGTAAATCGGCCAGTGCAGATCTTCCTGCAGATTTTAGTGGAGGTATCGTTAACATTGTGCTTAAAGATTTTTTAACACTTCCTGAATATAGTTTTTCTATCTCTGGAGGCTATAACCCTGATATGAATTATGTTGATAATGCTATTCGCAACAACCCCAAGGGTACTAACTTGTTTGGGTTCAATAACGGCTATTTTGATCGGCCGATTGGAGCAGCACAGAACATTCCTTTGCCAGAACAAAATGCAATAGGATATGCTGGTGTTTTGAATAAAGTGACTCGTACATTTGAACAACAAATGTCTGTAAATCGATACCGAAACGGGGCTGACTTTAGTATTGGTGATACTGCAAGTAATCAATTCAATCTTAAAAATAATACCGCCATTAGTTTTATCGCTGCCTTAGGGTTTCGATCCGATACAGATTAATATAAAGACTATAAAGCTGGAACTATTGCTAAGGAAACCTCGGGCTTAGAAAACAATACTTCACAAAGAGGAGAGTTAGGGATTATTAAAAAACTTGCAAGTACTCTATTTTGAGTTTCTTTAAAAACAAAAAACTCAAAATACAAGTTGAACTTATTGAATTTAAGAAGCGCTGAGTCGAATGCGATTTTTGCTGAATATGCAGACTACCTTGAAAATCCTTATATCGGTCAAGCGAATATTTTGACCTATACCGATCGTAATATTATTTCAATTCCTTTCAGTGCTAAACATATTTTAAATGAAGGAAAATCGATAATCAAATGGAAAATTGCTCCTTCGTATGCTAAAGTTTTTGATAAATATTTTAAGAAAACTGTATTTGAAACCAATGTAAGTAAAAGTTTCTTTACAATTTCTCCTTCTACTACTCAAATACCTCAACGCCTTTGGAGAACACTAAAAGAAAAATGTACTTGCAAGCACAATACAATACACCCATCAACTTCCAGAAAGCGAAATTAAGGGAAAATAAAAACAGGAGCTGCCTATTCTTCAAAAAATAGGAGTTTTAGAACATCGAATTATGAACTCGATTTTATAGGTAATAGTGAGGAATTGCTGGGGAATCCGAACAGCCTTTTAGATCCTGATAATCTTTGGACTGCAGAAACCAACCGCGGTTTCTATATTCTAGGAAGTTTGCAAAGAATAAATCAATACGATGCGCAAAGTAGCACAATCAGTGGATTTGTTTCTGCAAAATTAAAACTATCTGAAGCATGTAAAGCTACTCTCGGGATTCGTTTTGAAAACTATGCACTTCAATATACAGAAGAATCTATCGATCAGGTTATTTACAATACAGAAGAGTTAATTGATGTAAACGATTTTTTTCCATCAATAAATATAATTCGATCACTAAGCGAACAAACTAATTTGCGTTTTTCTTGTTCTAAAACAACTGCACGTCCAAGTTTTAAAAAAACTCCTCTGCTCAAATATTCGATCCAATTACCATACGATATTTTATTGGGAATCTAGATTTGAAGCCAACCTATATAAACGATATCCGTTTTGAACACTATGTAGAAGTAAACCAATTTTATGCCATCAGTTCTTTTTACAAAAATTTTGAGGATCCTATTAAATTTGTAGCACTAGGATTGAACTCGCCCAATCAATTAATTGGAAGAAACAATTCTGAAGCAAATGTTGCTGGTATTGAAATAGAGTATCGTAAAAACCTCATCGATAAGGACGATTCAAAGCTTGCAGTAAACGTAAATACTTCTGTTATCTTTTCTCATCAAGAAATGACGGATGCAGAATATAATGGGAAAGTCGCTACTGAGCCAAATCGAATTATTGATAGAACAAGAGAACTTCAAGGTCAGTCTCCTTTTTTAATCAATGCTGGATTAACTTATACCCTTGCAAATAAAAACTTAAAAGCTGGTTTGTTTTATAATGTTCAAGAAAAAACACTCGAAGTTGTTGGGGTCGGAAATATCCCTGGTGTTTATACAGATCCCTTTCATAATTTAAATTTCACATGTACTAAAAAACTTGGAGCAAACCAAAATCAAACCATTACGTTTAAAGCACAGAATATACTAGCTGATACAAGAAAAATTTCTATGATTATTACGGAGAAGAGCAACGGCCCTTTTCCTTATTTAAGGGAGGTCGATCCTTTAGTTTAGGGTACAGCATCAAATTCTAAAAAATAGTAACATTGGGTTAACATGGTGGTAAGGTTTTTTTTACAATTTTGAAAAAAAATATAGCTATGTTGCGGTTTAATTTAATACTAATAAGTTTATTTATAACTACATCGTGCATTTACGGCCAAGAAGTAACCGCTTCTAAATTTGGGAAAGGATTACTCAATATTCAAGCAAATGACAGTACCTTTTCAATGAATATAAGTGCTAGAATGCAATTCTTAACTTCTTCTACTTGGAGTGAATCTGATGATTATTTTGGAAGTCCAGAATCTAATTTCTTAGTGAGACGTGCTCGATTGAAGTTTAAGGGTTTTGCATACAGTACTAAATTGACCTACAAACTAGAATTGGGTTTGGCTAATCGTGATATTTCTGGTGCAAATCAATTTACTAGTGATGCACCACGCTATATCCTTGATTCTTACGTGCGCTGGAACTTTTATAAGAATTTTACATTACAAGTCGGTCAAGGAAAATTACCTGGAAATATAGAGCGTGTAATTTCTTCTGGAGATTTAGCCATGGTTGATCGTTCCATACTCAACAGTAAGTTCAATATTGATCGTGATTTAGGAGTACAACTTCGTTACCATTTTAAATTATCTGAAAACTTTATTGTCAAAGAAATTTTTGCAATCTCACAAGGAGAAGGTCGTAACATAACCGCTGGGAACTTAGGGGGACACCAATACACTGGAAGAGTAGAAGTACTTCCTTTTGGAAACTTTAAAAGTAAAGGAGATTACCGAGGAGCTGATTTAGAACGCGAACAAACTCCAAAGCTTTTGGTTGGGGTAGTTTATGATCTAAATAACGATGCTGCTAAATCGAGAAGCAACCAAGGTTCTTATCTCGAAACCGCAGACGGTTTTTATCAGACTGATGTAAGCACACTGTTTTTTGATGCGCACTTTAAATACCGAGGATTTTCTATTATGGCTGAATATGCCGATCGAGATGCTGATGCTCCTCTTGCTCGAAATGCAGATAATAGTCTTACGGGTGCTGTTGTCAACATTGGAAACGCTACGAACTTTCAAATGGGATATGTGCTCCCATCAAATCTTGCAATAACCGGGCGTTATACCCATATTAATTTTGATGAAATCGTATCTTCGAAAAACAAAATTACGCAGTACACTTTGGGCTTAT
>Ga0307998_1000291_pt1 | contig 29392 bp, 24 predicted proteins | sample Davwhametageno37_FD_203147 | JGI IMG/M metagenome (GOLD analysis project Ga0307998, IMG submission 203147) | Marine microbial communities from Davis Island wharf, Antarctic Ocean - #37 | ecosystem: Environmental > Aquatic > Marine > Unclassified | place: Antarctic Ocean: Davis Island wharf... | reverse complement strand
AAAGAGCTGCAGTTGAGGAAAATATTAAGAGAACTGCACAAGACTTAGAAACTAAATTAGCCGCTTTAACTAAGGAGTACCAATCACAAGTACAAACTTATCAAGCTCAAGAGACCACGATGACCGATGCTATCAAGCAGGATAAGATAAAAGAAATAACAAATCTTGAAGAAAGAATTAGTGAATTTCAGCAGTCTGCTCAAAAAGATTTACAGTCTCAAGAAGAAAAATTACTAAGGCCAATTATCGATAAAGCTAAAAAAGCTATTCAAGATGTTGCGAAAGAAAACAACTTCTCTTACATCTTTGATTCAGGAGTTGGAGTGCTATTGTACCAAAATGATTCTGACGATATTATGCCAATGGTAAAAAAGAAATTAGGATTACTTAATTAATTAGCAGTAAAATCTATATTTTAGAAGCCACGCAAATGCGTGGCTTTTTTATGCAAAAATTTAATCAAAATATAAATTCTTGTTCCCCTATAGGAGTTTTTGACTCAGGTGTAGGAGGAACTTCCATTTGGAAAGAAATCGTTGCACTATTGCCTAACGAAACCACTATTTACCTTGCAGACAGCAAGAATGCTCCATATGGAATTCGGTCTAAACAAGAAATAATTAAGCTTTGTGAAAAAAATACTGAACTACTCTTAAAAAAAGGCTGCAAGTTGGTTGTAGTTGCCTGCAATACTGCCACTACTAACGCCATTAATCACCTTAGGAGTAAATATTCTGTTCCCTTCATCGGAATTGAACCTGCAATAAAACCTGCCTCTGTGAGGAGTACTAGCAAAGTTGTTGGAATTTTAGCAACAAAAGGAACTTTAGGCAGTGCTCTCTTCCAAGAAACAGCAAGTTTGTACAAAGACGGAGTTCAACTTCTAGAGCAAGACGGAACCGGCATTGTAGAACTAATTGAAAACGGGAGGTTAGACTCTTCAGAAATGATGAAGCTACTGAAAGGCTACGTCTCACCAATGATAGAAAAAGGAATGGATTATTTAGTGCTAGGTTGCTCTCACTATCCCTATTTAATTCCAAACCTCAAAAAATTTGTTCCTGAAGGAGTAACGATTATTGACTCGGGTTTTTCGGTTGCTAGACAAACAAGACTTATTTTAGAACAAAATAATTTACTAAATACCGATAAAGTACCTCGTAAATACATTTTTTATACCAATCAATCCGCTACCGTTTTAAATGTTTTACTCGAAAATAAGTATGAAATTGAAGAAGTAGACTTCTAGCAATTTATTTTAATAGCTCGTGCCAAATTCCATTAAGTAGGTTTTGATAAATTCATTCAAGCCCCCATTCATTACGCCATCAACGTTCGACGTTTCATGTCCAGTTCGCACATCCTTCACCATCTTATAAGGGTGCATCACATAGTTCCTAATTTGTGACCCCCATTCTATTTTCTTCTTATCTGCTTCTATTTCGGCACGCTTTTCTAGTTTTTTCCGCATCTCTAATTCAAAGAGCTGTGATTTTAGCAATTGCATCGCTTTTTCCTTATTCCCCAATTGCGATCGAGTTTCAGTGTTATCAATAATAATACCCGTTGGCTTATGCGTTAACCTAACACCGGTTTCAACCTTGTTTACATTTTGACCTCCTGCACCTCCGGAACGAAAAGTATCCCAAGTAATCTCCGACGGGTGTATTTCAATTTCAATGCTGTCGTCTACTAGAGGGTATACATACACCGAAGCAAAAGAGGTGTGGCGTTTTGCATTGGAATCAAACGGGGATATGCGAACCAATCTATGCACTCCGTTTTCTCCTTTTAAGTACCCGAAAGCAAACTCTCCTTCAATCTCGATAGTTACTGTTTTTATTCCTGCAACGTCTCCATTTTGCAAATCCAATTCTTTGACCTTCATGTTATTTTTATCAGCCCACATGAGGTACATCCGCATTAACATAGCAGCCCAATCGCAGCTTTCTGTCCCTCCCGCGCCTGATGTAATCTGCAGAACTGCGCTCAAAGAATCTTCTTCGGCACTCAACATATTTTTGAATTCCAAATCATCTATCGCGACTAAAGCTTTACCAAAAGCAGCTTCAACTTCCTTGGCAGTGGCTGATTCCTCTTTGTAAAACTCATAAAGTACTTCTGTGTCCTCAACTGCTGTTTGAACTGATTTGTATCCATCAGTCCATACTTTTTTGTTTCTAATTTGTTTCAGCAACTTCTCAGCAGCCTTAGAATCATTCCAAAAATCGGGTAATTGAGTTCTTTGTTCTTCTTCATCAACCTCAATTTGTAGGTCTTCAATGTTCAAATACCCCTTTAGAGCCTCAGTTCTTTTTTGAATGGATTTTAATTGATCTTGTGTTATCATAATTTTTAGGAAAGGAATTCAAAGTTAATCTTTCAGCCTCGGTTTTAAAAAAATAGTTAACAATTAACCAGTAATTTTATGCGTCAATGATAGCTGACTCTTCCATTCTTACAATTCTAAAAAAATACTGGGGCTTTTCAAGCTTTCGCCCCCAACAAGAAGAGATTATTCAGTCAGTTTTAGACGGTAAAGACACCTTAGCATTACTTCCAACAGGAGGTGGAAAATCGATTTGCTTTCAAATTCCATCTTTAGCGAAGGACGGAATTTGCTTGGTTGTATCTCCTTTAATTGCCCTGATGCAAGATCAAGTACAAAATCTAAAATCAAAAGGAATAAAGGCGTTAATGATTCACTCCGCCATGAACAAGCGCGAAATTGATATTACATTGGACAATGCAGCCTATGGCAATTATAAGTTCTTATACCTTTCCCCTGAACGTTTAGAAACAGAGTTATTCCAAGCCCGACTTAAAAAAATGACGGTAAACTCTGTCGCTATTGATGAGGCGCACTGCATTTCTCAATGGGGGTATGATTTTAGGCCAGCCTACCTTAACGTTGCTAAACTAAAGGAAGAGTTACCTGACGTACCATTTATTGCCTTAACAGCCACGGCCACTCCAAAGGTGGTAGAAGATATTCAGGAAAGGTTAACTTTTAAAAAGCAAAATGTTTTACAAAAGAGTTTTCTTCGAAGTAATCTCTCCTATGTTGTAATCAAGACCGAAAATACAATGGCCAAAATGCTACTTGTTATTGATAAGACAGGAGGTTCAGGCATAGTGTATGCAACTACCAGAAGAAGAACCAAAGAAGTAGCTAAAGTTTTAATTGAGCATGGTTTCAGTGCCGATTTCTATCATGCAGGACTTACTGCTGAAGAACGACAACGCAAACAAAACGATTGGATTACAAATCAAACACAAATCATAGTTTCTACGAATGCGTTTGGAATGGGAATTGATAAACCCGATGTTCGATTCGTAATCCATGTAGATTTACCCAACTCTTTAGAGGCCTACTTCCAAGAAGCAGGAAGAGCAGGAAGAGATGAAAAAAAGGCATATTCAGTTTTGCTCATTAGTCCTTCTATGACAGGAGATTTGAAGCAAAGAACTGAAGCTGAATTTCCTGAAATAGAATTCATTAAAAAATGCTATTTGAGCTTGTCTAACTATTTTCAAATACCAATACACGGAGGCTTAGACCAAAGTTATACTTTCGACATTAAAGACTACAGCAAACGATACAAATTAAACATAGCAAGTGCTTATCGAGCACTTCATTTTTTAGAAAAAGAGGGACTCCTCAGCTTATCAGAAAACTTCGCAACCAAATCCAAAATATACATTCTACTCACAAAACAAGATTTTTACAAGTTTCAAGTAGCCAATAAAAAGTACGATTACTTCTTAAAAACATTACTGCGGACGTATGGCGGGTTAATGGAAAACTACATTGCAATTAATGAAACTGAATTAGCTAAAAATTTAGACAGTAACCGCACTAAAGTGATCGATACACTGCTCAGACTACAAAAGTTAGAGGTTATTGATTATGAACCAAAAGGTAATCTGCCAAAAATCACATATACCAGGCAAAGAGTTGACAAGGTTTACATCAGTAAGCAACATTACCAAGAAAGAAAAACAATAGCTTTCGACCAACTGAACGCTGTTGTTCACTATGCAGAAAATGAAAATCAATGCAGAAGCAGCACTCTTCTCAATTACTTTGGAGAGGAACTTACCAAAACCTGTAGAGTTTGCGATGTATGCTTAGCAAAAAAGCGAGCAAATACAGCTGTTAATGTTGATACGTTAGAATTAAAGCTTCTGGAAAGAATCACAAAAGGCCCTCAAAAAGTAGACAAACTATTACAGGGTATTAAATATCAAAAAGAAGCCATTCAGATTCTTAGTTTTTTAACCGAGAAAGGAAAAATTACATTTGATGGCCTGTCTTACTCACTTAATTAACTTTGCAGTGTCAATTCAATCCCGTATTCTTTTAACCAAGGATTTCATAAAATGAATCAAAAAAAAGCGCAAACCCTTCGGATTTGCGCTTGATCAATTTCAGCCCTGTTTATAAGCGATTTTTATTACTTCTTGTCTCTTTTATAATACGTAACTATGCTAGCCTTCGCTATAGTATTGTTCCATAGATAGTACCCAACTAAAGCTGGGTTCGTACTTTCATTGAGTCCAAGTTTATCCGTTTTTAAAGCATGAACTGTAATTACATATTGGTGTAAACCGTGCCCCTCAGGAGGACAAGGGCCACCATAACTTTTTGCTCCATAATCAGTCATGCTTTGTATTGCGCCTTCGGGAATAGAACTTGACTCTTCACTACCTGCGCCTGATTTCAATTCAATTGTGTTAGCAGGGATGTCAAACACTACCCAATGCCACCAGCCGCTTCCTGTTGGAGCATCTGGGTCGTACATTGTAATGGCAAAACTCTTAGTACCTTCAGGGGCATTTTTCCAGGAAAGTTGAGGCGATTGATTTTCTCCTTCGCAGCCAAAGCCGTTGAACTCTTCGTTGATTGTTGCCTCACCACCAAGTGTATTGCTAGATAATGTAAAGGTAACTTGAGCAAGCACGGTACTTGATGCAGCCAATAATAGCGCTAAAACAAAATTTATTTTTTTCATCGTTTCTTGTATTTAATTACAAAAGCGAATCTATGAATGGATTGAAGTTACTAGGTATTTACTTTAGTCCAAAAAGTATTGCTAATGGTTCAAGTTGATTGGTACTGTTTTGGAGTATATCCAAATTTCGCTTTAAAGGCTTGTATAAAATTAGAAAGTGTTTCATAGCAAATTTCTTCAAATATATCAGATGGCCGTATTGATTTATTCTTTAATAGATAAGAAGAGTGGTCCTGTCGTTTTTCCCGAAACCATCTACTTGGGGAACTATGAAAGCTTTTTTCGAATTCTCGTTTAAAAGTTGAAACACTCATATTGGAGAGAAAAGAAAGTTCTTTTACTGAAAGCTTATTCAATTTATTCATCTCTACGATTTCCATGAAATGTTGAAATTGACTGTCCTGTTTAGCAATTAAAGAGAAAATAAAATCGGCTCCTCGGGTCGCCTCCTAGTACATCATTAACTATTCAAACTTCACTTCCAAAAGCTTTACTTGAGTGTCAGCATCAAGATGATTGATTTCTATTAACCCATTTACTAAGGTTCTTAAGAAATCGTCATATTCAAAAGAATAAATGGACTCGTGACCCTCGCCTTGAACAGAATTAATCTGATTTTTCTGTATAAAGTTAATCAGTGTCTGATTTGAAAAGAAGAACAAAATACTTCTATAGTTATCCAAAGAATTAGGAAGCCTTTCTGTCCTCAAGCAATTCCCTCTTTTCATTAACAAGAAACTTGACTCGTCTATCGAAACTGTGATCTTATCGGAAAAGACCTCTTTTCTTCCTTACAATAAAAAACTGAACGTATTTTGTTGCAAAGCTCCCATCTGTCAGAAGTTCTATTTAGAAGTTTGATAATCGAACGCCTTAACTGAAAAAGAATCTTTTACAGTTACGTTATCAGGCAGGTTTATGATGTTCACTTTTAAAGTGTATTTAACATTTCTATAAATTCTTGCTCACTTAAAATACTTACGCCTAAGCTCTCAGCTTTCTCTTTTTTAGCCGGTCCCATTTTGTCACCTGCAACCAAGTAGTCGGTCTTTTTAGAAATAGAACCGACATTCTTCCCTCCATAATCTTCAATGGCTTTTTTCAACTCATTTCTCGAATACGTCTCAAAAACTCCAGAAACCACAAAAGCTTTTCCTTCGAAGATTGTTGAAATCTGAGTGCTTTCTTGCTCCACTATCTCAAACTGCAAGCCATACGATTTCAACCGATTGATTAACTCTATTTGCTCCTCTTTTTGAAGGAAAAAATACAAACTTTCCGCTATTTTTTCTCCAATCTCGTCAACAGCAACCAGCTCTTCCAACGAAGCATTCAAAATAGCATCCATACTTTTAAAATACTTTGCCAATTTCTTGGAAACAGTTTCACCAACATATCTAATTCCTAGAGCGAATAGAACTCTTTCAAAAGGTATTTGATTTGAGTTTTTTACTCCTTGTAATAAATTAGAGACCGACTTCTTTGCCATACGCTCCAACTTCAACAAGTCGTCTTCTATTAACGTATACAAATCGGCATAGTTTTCAATTAAGCCTGCAGCAAAAAATTGTTCTATCGTCTCTTCTCCTAGTCCGTCGATATCCATCGCTTTGCGCGAAATAAAATGGGTTATTTTACCCTTGATCTGCGTTGGACAGCCAGTTTCATTTGGACAATAATGCTTGGCCTCCCCTTCAATTCGAATCAACTCTGTCTCACATTCAGGACACTGATAAATGTATTTTGTCGGTTCAGAGGTTACAGGTCGTTCGTCTAAGTTCACCCCGACAACTTTTGGAATAATCTCTCCCCCTTTTTCAACTTGAACCAAGTCTCCTTCTCTAATATCTAGTTTTGCTATTTGATCAGCATTGTGCAAAGATGCTCGTTTTACGGTGGTGCCTGCCAATAAAATAGGATCTAAATTTGCAACAGGTGTAATTGCTCCAGTTCTACCGACTTGGTAGGTAATCTTGTTCAACAATGTCTCAACCTGCTCTGCTTTGAACTTATAAGCAATCGCCCATCGCGGGCTTTTTGCCGTATATCCTAATTCTTCTTGCAAGTAATAGTCATTTACTTTAATAACAATTCCGTCGATTTCAAAATTTAAATTATTTCGCGCTACACTCCAATGCTCGATAAATTCAAAAATCTCTTCAATTGACTGATAGGTTTCAAATAACTTGTCGCTTTTCTTTGGCACTTTAAATCCCCAACTTGCCGCAGCATCCAGGTTTTCCTCGTGACTTTTAAATGGTAAATTTTCGCCTAGCACATAGTACAAATAACAATCAAGCTTTCGGGATGCCACAACTTTTGAATCTTGCATTTTCAATGTTCCTGAAGCTGCATTTCTTGGGTTTGCCAAACGATCTTCCCCTGCCACTTCTCTACTTTCATTTAAAGCTTTAAATACAGATAACGGATAAAACAACTCCCCTCTAATTTCAAATTCGTTAGGGTAGTCTCCCGTTAGCTTTAACGGAACCGCTCGAATGGTTTTAACATTCTCGGTAATGTCATCTCCCTTTGATCCATCTCCTCTGGTCACTGCCCTAAACAATTGACCATTTTTATATTGAATCCCTATTGCAACGCCATCATATTTTAGCTCACAAGTATATTCTACCTTTTTACCGGCAAGTTTTTGTACTCTTTGATCAAAATCTATGAGATCTTCTCGATTGTAACTATTACTTAATGAAAGCATAGGGTAGCGGTGAACTACCGTTTCGAAATTCTTCGTTATGGCTCCTCCAACTCTCTTAGTCGGAGAGTTTTCTTCTGAAAATTGAGGATACTCGCTCTCTAGATGCTGCAGTTCCTCCAACAACCGATCGAAATCATAGTCCGGAATTTGCGGAGAATCATTTATGTAATAATCGTAGTTGTGCTTGCGAATTTGCTCACTCAATTCTGCTATTTTTTCTTGCGCCTGAAACAGATCCATATACTTCCTAGATTTTGATTAAAATTATAAAATCAAATGCTTTTGTGTTATTTTTAAACGATAATATACCAACATGAAATTTACTGAAAAATACAGCAGACTTTTTCAATTATTACTCCCTTCTCCATTAAGTATTGCGCTATTATTGAGCTTAGTAACCATAGCGGCCGCGTATATTTTTAATAATTCCTCAAACTCTGTAAACCAGAACTATTTAATAACTCTTTTAGAATTTTGGGAAAGAGGATTGTGGAACAACAGCTTAATGGTTTTTGCCCTGCAAATGATGTTAATGCTGGTATTGGGTCACATATTAGCGATGTCTCCTTTGGTCAGTAAATTCATTGATAAAATAAGCGTTTTTGCTACTAACAACGCAAGGGCGGCTTTGTTGGTTTGCTTTTCGACTATAGCGGTTGCTCTTTTCAATTGGGGGTTAGGTTTAATATTTGGTGCCATCATCGCCCGTAAGATTGGCGAAAAAGCTCAGAGGGAAGGCATTGTACTCAATTACCCTTTAATTGGAGCAGCTGGTTATTCTTGCTTAATGGTTTGGCATGGAGGAATTTCAGGTTCCTCCACTACAAAAGTTGCTGAAAAAGGTCATTTAACGTCTTTAATGGAAGGAATTTTACCCCCTGAGAAATTAACGGAATTGCCCTCAGCTATTCCATTTTCAGAAACGGTATTTTCATCAATGAATGTTTTTGCAAGTGTAGCCGTATTAATTTTGATTCCCTTACTAATGTACTTAATCGGAAAAAATAGCTCAGGAACAGACCTTAACAGACTAAAAACAACGGAAAACAGATTAGAGCAAAGGAAAAATCCAATTGGAGCTGAAAAAATTGATTACTCAAATTTGACTACAAAAATAGTAGGATTGATCATCTTGTTTTACCTTGGATACAAAGTGCTGCATACGACTGATGTCTTTAAATTTTCCTTCGTTACACCCAACTTTATTAACTTGAGTTTACTTGGGCTTGGATTTTTCTTTCATAAAAACATAATTGGATTTTTAAAAGCAGCGGAACAAGCCATTGGTGGAGCATCAGGAATACTCATTCAGTTTCCTTTGTACTTTGGAATGATGGGAATTATGAAAGAATCTGGATTGGTGAACATGCTTTCCAACTTTTTTGTAGCTCATGCTACTGCAGAGAGCTTTCCAATATTTACGCTGTTTAGTGCGGGAATTGTAAACGTATTTATACCGAGTGGCGGAGGTCAGTGGGCCATCCAAGGACCAATTATAATTCAAGCAGCTGACAGCCTCCAAACTTCACTACCAAAAAGCATTATGGCATTAGCTTACGGAGACCAGCTAACAAACATGTTACAACCCTTTTGGGCTCTTCCCTTATTGGGGATTACCAAGTTAAAAGCGAAGGAAATTTTACCCTATACATTAGTTATGATGCTAGCTGGAGCTGCTATTTACATCAGTGCTTTATTGCTCTTTTAAACTCCGCCTTATTTCATATTTTTAGTGTCGAAAGCATCTCTCAAACCATTACCCAACAGCACAAAAGAGAGAACTAATAAACAGATAGCTACTCCCGGGAATATGGCTAGATATGCATCTCCAGTAATGATGTAACCCTTGTGCTCAGCAATCATTTTACCCCAAGTTGCTTGTGGTGGTTGAGCCCCCAAACCTAAAAAACTTAAGCCAGCCTCAATTAAAATAGCAGCCGCAAAATTAGAAGCCGAAATAACAATTATAGGGCCTGTTACATTGGGCAGAATATGCCTCAAAATAATTCTCGCATCTGTAAAACCGAATGATTTACCCGCTTCTATAAACTCCATTTGCTTCGTGCTCAAAACCTGACCACGAACAACTCTTGCAACTTCCACCCACATGGTAAGCCCAACAGCTACAAAAACCTGCCAAAAACCTTTCCCTAAAGCTAAGGTCATAGCAATAACCAATAACAAGGTTGGAATGGACCAAATAACATTGATAAACCACATGATTAAATCATCTGTCTTGCCTCCAAAGTATGCTGCTACCGAACCCAAACTAATTCCAATAAACAAAGAAATTACAATTGAAATAAACCCAACGGCAAACGAAATCCATGTACCTCCCATAAGTCTACTCAGCATATCTCTACCATAGCGGTCTGTACCCAACCAATACTGTTTCCTTTTAACGCTATTCTCATCTAAAAATTGATCAAAATCTACAGAGTAAAAACTCTCGATTTCTCCATTATTAGGTTCATTCCCAGTATATTTCTCAACCTCAATGCCGTTCTCTAAAATAGAATAGTTGACTATTGGAATTTCTGTAAATTCAGGCTGAAACCCATAAATAAACCCTTGTAAAGACGATTGTGAAGTACTTTGAAGATTAGGAAGCAACAGAACTTCAACAAAAAAACCCGGCGGTTTTCGCGCTAATTCCAAGTGCTGAACATTCGCTTTAGGAGAGGAATCAGGCCGTAAGATTGGACCTGCAACTGCAATCAACAAAAAAGCAAAAATAACCAAAAGGCCAAGTATAGCAATTCTATTTTGCACTAATTTTTTCCAAACTAATTGAAGTGGAGATTGGTTTTGTTTACTCAAACTAGTTAGATTTTACGTCCTTTCCATTGCGGTTTATAAAACAAAGATAACAAAGCAATTCCCACAGAATAAAAAGGATAAAAAATTGACAATAAAAAAGTCCATTTTACAATTAACTTAGGACGAAGGTGTGGGGTAAGCCGTTGTAAAAAAAGTAAATCTAACACCCACTTAAACAAAAAACATCCAATGAAAAATTGAATTGAATACAATTGAATTACTGCACCAATTGCAACGACCAAGATAGCAAGGTTCGCTAAAAAAATTACCGCTCCAATGTTTAATGTATCGTAATCTCTATAATTTTTTGACTTCGAGGCCCACCTTATTCGTTGGTCAAAGAAAGACGAACTGTTCTCTTTGGTTCTTGTGGTAATGACAGATTCCCTTCTCTCTGAGAAAGCGATAGATTTATTACCGAACTTTCTTTTAAAACTATGCAAGAGAAAAACGTCGTCCCCGGTGTTAACCGACCAATTCCCTGTATACGCGTCACTTTCTTCAAAAGCTGACTTTCTGAATGCGTAATTTGCTCCATTGGACATAATAGCTCGTTTTCTGCGGCACATGAGCAGAGTCATGGCCATTAGCGTTGAAAACTCGACCTGCTGTAATTCATGAAACCACCCTTTTGGACCGTTCAACTTTACTGCACCTAAAACCATTTTTATTTCTTTATTTTCAAAAGGAACAATCATTGTTTTTATCCAATGTAAGTTTGGCTCACAGTCCGCGTCAGTGCAAATAATTAAATCAGAGATGGCATTGGATACACCCAGAGAAATAGCAGCTTTTTTACCCTGTCTACTCTCTAAGTTGCAAAGCTTGATGGTCAATTTAGATTTCACAATGAGCTTTTGAATCAATTGCAAGCTTCCATCGGCTGAGTGATCATTTACAAGAATTAACTCTAGGTCTGATTTAGCAATTGACTGAGCTTCTATGTCCTTAATCAGCCGAGTTAAGTTTTCTCGTTCATTGCGGTACGCAATAACTACAGAAACCGGCTCTTTGTAATTATTTAACTTATTTCCCTCATTTCCGCTCCTAGCTAAAATGAGCCATCCCATTACAACAGAATACACCAAAAAAATAAATCCAATCATATTTTCAGTTGGTTTATACCGGGAAATAACCTTAGTGTCTTTGCAAAGTAGAACCCAATCAATGCTGGCACAAGTAGGTTAATAAGCCATAACAGCGAAGATACAACAACTCCAACTTCTCCTATACCTAGAACACTGTGAAATACAAAAAAACTAACACTACCTCTTACTACTAAACTAGAAAACCATCCAGTAGGTATAATAGCTGAACAGAGGTATACAAAAGCGATACTACTGAACGTTTCAGGTACACCTAAATCTGATTTAAAACAAAGTAATAGCAGGTAAAATTGAGTGCAAAAAACTAGATACCTAATAAGACTTAAAAATAAAGTTTTGAGCCGATTTAGAGGAGGTAGCTCAAAAGAGACGTGTTGGTTAAACTTCAGAAGAAAACTATTTACAAACTTAAAACGAAATTTAGATTGAAAATAAACCCAAAATCCAGATCCTATCAAAAGCAAAGAGATTAAATCAATTATCAAACTGCGAAGAGGGAAATGGATTTGGTCTTTTATAACTAACAGACCTAATAAACCAAATACAAAGGTTATCAGCAACTGACTGAAAGATAAAAACCCATTGAGAAAAAGTGCCTGACTTCTATTTTTACTTTCAATACCTAACATTCTACCACCATAATCCCCAATACCATTTGGTGTAACAATTGAGAGTGCTACACCACAAAGAACTGACTTTACACTCTGTAACCAAGAAATTTTTTGTGCATCCTTCAGTATCCATTTCCATTTTACTATCTCAATTCCCCAGTTTAACGGAACTAAGGAGACGACAATAATAAATAGACCATAATTCCTAGAAATAGCATCCCAAGTACTGATCCAATCGACGCTGTTTAACTTTGAATTATATATCGATTTTAAATAATACAGACACAATAAAACCACGATTATAGTAACCACAGTATTGCCTATTTTATATAGCTTTGCTTTTTCCAATGAGGGCTAAAGTTAAAGAAGTAGAAAAGATTATTTTGGGTATCGACCCAGGTACGTCAATCATGGGTTACGGAGTAATATCTGTGCTGGAAGGGGAGATAAAACTCCTTGCACTTGGCGTCATTCACCTTGCCAAACTAGGAGATCATTCAATAAGACTTCAACGAATTTATGAGCGTACAGTGTCTCTTATTGACGAGTTTAAAGTTGATGAGATGGCCATTGAGGCACCTTTTTATGGTAAAAATGCTCAATCCATGTTGAAGTTAGGGAGAGCCCAAGGCGTAGCAATGGCAGCTTCTATTTCGAGAGAGGTTACTGCAACTGAATATGCTCCAAAAAAAATAAAAAAAGCAGTTACTGGCAAAGGAGCCGCCTCGAAAGAGCAAGTAGCAGCAATGGTAAAATCTATTGTAAAATACAAGGAAGACCCTAAATACCTGGATGCGACAGATGCTCTAGCAGTTGCAGTATGTCACCACTTTCAAGGTAATGTTTCAGTCAGCAATCAAAAGTCCTATTCGGGTTGGGATTCTTTTTTAAAGAATAACCCCGATCGAAAAGCCTAAGAATTAATTTTCAAAGCAATTTCCTTCAACGTTTCCATTGAAACATTCAATTTAGGCGCAGCAAAATTAATGTCGTTTACATTACATATTGGGACTAGATGAATGTGAGCATGAGAGACCTCTAATCCTATTACTGCAACACCAATTCGTTTACACTCTATTGCAGCTTTTAATTTCTTCGCTACAATTTGCGCGAACTTCCACATTTCAGAGTACTCTTCCGAATCCATATCGAAAATATAATCTGTTTCAATTTTTGAAATTACCAAAGTATGCCCCAATGCTAGTGGTTGGGTGTCTAAAAATGCGAGAAAATTCTCGTTTTCTGCTATTTTAAAACTTGGAATTTCTTCACTTATAATTTTTGAAAATATGGTGGCCATTATCTACTAATTTCAATAACCTCAAACTTCACTACCCCTGAAGGAACTATAACTTCAGCAAACTCTCCAACTTTTTTACCAAGTAAACCTTTAGCTATAGGTGACTCAACTGAAATACGTTTTTCAGCCATGTTAGCTTCTTTTTCCGAAACGATTGTATACTGCATTTCAGCTCCATTCATTAAGTTTTTAATCTTCACTTTCGATAGGATTAAAACTTTCGTCGTATCCAATTCAGATTCATCGACAACCCTTGAGTTGGCCACCAAGGTTTGCAGCTTGCTAATCTTTAATTCCAGTAGCCCTTGTGCCTCCTTAGCAGCATCGTACTCAGCATTTTCCGACAAATCTCCTTTATCTCTTGCTTCCCCAATTTGTGCGGAAATTGAAGGTCTTTCAACCTTCTTCAAATGGTTTAACTCATCCTTTACTTTTTGTAACCCTTCTTCTGTAAAATAACTGATTTGACTCATAATTTGTGCTCTAATTATATATAATTCAAAAAGAGAACCCCTCTCGAGATTCTCTTTTTCAAATATAAGATTTTTTTAAATTTAGAAAGTAAATCTAACGCCAATTGCGTGCGACCCACCAAACACTCTAGTTACTCTGTACGAGTAATCTAATCCAATTGTTCCAGCACCATCTTTACTCGTTGGAACTTCTATTGTTGCTCCTAAAGTTGGTCCAACTGAGGTTGTACGTGCTTCAACTTCGTCCGCCCCTTCAGTTTCAAAAACATAACCCGCTCTTACCATGAACTTCTCTTGAAATGCGTATTCTGCTCCAACCCTGATTTGATCTTTCGTAAAAGAATTAGAAGTAAAAGTTCCACTTGCTGTAATTCTATGTTCTGCAAAGAATTTCCCATTCTCCAACTCTTCAGGATTAGTCAAAAAGAAATCATAGGACGCTCCTATATTGACCATGGAAGGTAATTCAAAATCATTCGCCCTCCTTTCAAATGTTAGCACTTGATCAGTATTTATTTTTTGAGCTTGGAACGATAGACCATTTCCTGAATACTTGGTTGTTGGACCCACGTTTCTTAAGGTAATACCAAATTTAAAAGCATCGAACTTAGCAGTTTTATAATTTACGCCTGCATCTATAGAAATACCAGAAGCATTAACGTCTGCAGTCGACTCTGTTATTATTCTTACTGCTACACCCCCACTGATACTGTTCGAGAATCGTTTTGAATAAGCAACTCCTATATTCAAGTAATTGGGTTGGAAAGTACCAATGCCACCATCAGGTAAATCTGCAGTCGTAATTTCCATTTCACCAAAACTCATTCGAGTTACGCTTAACCCTAAAACTCCGGATTCTCCTACCCTTTTTGCAAATCCAAAATTCAAAATATTTATATCGGTTCCACTTAACCATCTCGTATTTGAGAAAATCATTTCTGTGTTTTCAACGAAAGCCAAACCTGCAATGTTCAAATTCATTGACTCCAGCCCCTTTGCACCGGCAGTGTTCGCTCCACCCCAACCTGAACTCCTTGCCCATGGGTTAATAAGCAACTCGGAAGCACCTGCCTCACCTGCCCGATCATCATTTCCTGCAAATCCATCAAAAGAAATAAATGCCAATGCAATTGCTATTGTATATGTAATGTTTTTCATAATCATTTTTTAGAAATTTGTAAAATCAGCCGGTCTTACAGTTCCAAACCATTTAATAATTCGCTCACCAACATTTGGTACTTCTATATGAATAATATAGACTCCACTTGCAATCGGAACACCTACTTGATTTGTTACATCCCAATCCAAGAAATTATCAGGGCTTGATTTGTTGTATCTTCGAATTAATGTGCCGTAACTGTTATAAATAGTCAAGGTACAATTCTCAGGTAAATTTGTAAACTTCACAGTATTATCAAGCTGTGTTGTCTCGTATCCACTTTGAGAGTAATAGGGATTAGGAACCACATTCAATTGATCTAATGCACCTTTCAATTCTCCAGTTTGCTGACTAAAAGAACCCTTTCCAATTGTATTGAACTTATATACAGGGACACCTTTATTTGCTAGAACTTGATTTAAGACCAAATCACCTTCTCTAATTGCGCTTTGCTTCGTATCAAATGGCTTGCTAACATTAACATCAATTTGCACGTCGTTAGACAGTAAAGTCTCTCCCCGTATAACTAAAGGTAGCGTAACCCAAGTACAACTTCCCCAACCTAATTGTGTCAATAAACCATTTAACCCGCCACCTTGGAGGCTCAACAATCTTCTCGCTTGCTTACCGTAATCATAAACTGGCATTTTAGCATCAAATCTATTATACAAAACGGGGTCTTCGTCATCTTCTGTTTCTCTGAAAATATAAACATAGTGCTTGCCTCCCCAAACTTGACTAATAAATCTAGGATCTATCCCTTCAACAACAGTCGATGTTGGATTCCACAACATATCATCACCATTGTTTAAGCTATATCTGGAATCTTCTCCAAACGCCATGTTAAGTCTATCTCCTGTTTCCTTATTGATTACGTAACCTGGAAACCAACCCATACCAAATGCGCTCACGAATGCTGCGTCGCCTTCTAATGTATCTCCATTTGCCGTGATTGTTGAGTCTATTTGCGCTCTAGTTAAGTTTCCAAACCCAGCAGTATCTGTAGGATTGCCTTCCTTATCGACAGACAGTTTTGTCACTTTAACTTGGTTTTTATTGTGTAAGTTTTTTGAAGGATCATTCGGGTCTTGTAACCCATCATCTTTCGTCTCAATAACAGGACACCTAGTCCATTTTGTCTTGTCATCCGTAATTACATATTGAATAGACATTAACCTATCTAATGTTGATCTTCTAACATCAGATACATCTCTAGCAGGCGCATTCAATGCACTTACATCGCCTTGTCCTAAAACAAACCTGGTTAAACCATATGGTGCAATTGTTCCACCTAAAATATCTTCAAAATCTTCCTCCGGATCTAAAAATGGATCCCCATTAAAACCAGGATAATCTAAAAAGAATCCTGATGGCGATTGAGACCCTGTCCCAGAAAGAATCCAATTGAAAGGTCCTTCTGAATCATTGTCCGGGATACCTGATAACCATTCTCTTTCTGGATCTTCAAACGTTATGCTTGCAGATAGAAAGCCGTTATTGGTCTCCGGTTCTTGAGTACCTGGCTCCACACCATCTTTAATTGTAATTGAAATGCCCCATTTAGGATTAAAGATTAACAATTGCTGGTTTAAGAACCCAATAGACTTGTCGGAATAAACAGTATCTGTTCCTCCTCTTCTCCAAATTCTCCAATATGTAGAATCTGAAACCCTTTGGTTATCTAGACTATCAATAAATTGAACGTAATACTCTCCCTCTTCGATATTAAGTGGATCAACAACAGAAACAGAAAAAGGAGCATAACCATCTTGGTAAGTAATCTCGTTTACCGAGCTATCAGGAGAATCCCATGCTTTCTCTAATAGTATACTTTCAACCGTCTCATCTGTTAAGGCTAACTCTTCTCCACCGTTACCTCTACCTTGCAGCCTCGTTATCCCTATAGATTCCCCAAAACTGGAATTGAACACTGTTCCTCCATTTTCAAATTTTGGTGGATGTGGAATTCCTGTAAAGGCCGAGACCTCACCACCCGTTCCAGACTTTCTACTTGGCAAATACAACTTTGTTTGGCCGTCAAAAGCAGCTTTGAATGGGTTTGCACTATCAGGCGCAGCACCTTGCAAGTAGGGTTTAAACTCGTTATATCCGTACGCAATTGCCAAATAATAATACGTCTTGTAATTCACTAATGCAGCATCTCCATCTGCGAACACATCTAAATTCAGGGAAAAACTTCTTTGGATTCCTTCATTCGCCGCTGTTACTTTTTTAACTGGTATATTGGCATTTAAAGACTTATCAAAATTGAAATTTATTAAATCAACAACATCGTCTTTGATGTCGCACTGAAAAACTAACCTTGCTTTACTAAGATCTTCTACATCATTTACTGATATTCCGGGACCTGCCAATTGATATACTTGATACCCTTGAAATTTATACTGGTCGTCATAAAATATAGGAGGATTAGCATCTGCTAGAAAATCAGGAGTTACAATATTGGGATCTTTTTCCTCGTATGTTTCATCTGCATTGTTAGATGTTTCAGGATTTACGATGTAAAAAATTAGCTCCTTATTCAATTCTTGCACCTGTAAATCTGGAGCATCAGGACCATTCAATACTTGAAAGCAATTATCAAACAAGGCTTGCGCCTTGTCATCTGCCACTAACAAATCTACTATAGACGCAACGGCTCCACCACTTTGTGCTTGAGCGAACACCACACCTACAGTAATGTCATTTACGTTTCCAGGCTTTAGAGTAAAAGGGCCTGCTGACTGTAAAAATCTTCTGTCTCCGATCGGATTTAAGGGTTCACCTCCACCAGGATTATCTTCACTCCAGTCTGTATTTGTTGGAATTGTTGTAAACCCATTCTCATCAGTAGTTCCCCAATGCAAGGGGTCACTTGCCCCAGGAAACATAAAATCAGTGGGTATGTCTTCAACTCCTGCAGAATTAAAACCATTCCCTCCGTGTCTCATTCTTCTGCCGTTCTTCCAAATACCTCTCATGTAGTTATAATAGTGAACTGCTAAGTCAGGATCCCCATTTGCCGCTGTTCCGCCGTTGTAATAAACAAATCGTCTCATACCAAATCTTTCATTATCCGTAATCAAATCTGGCTCTCTATCGAGAGGATTGAAATAACCTAAACCGTTTAGAGCCTCTCCCGGTCCTATTCCGTATGCATTATTTTTTGCATCCGCGTCTTGATATGGCCCTTCAAAAAAATCAATCCCAATCGCAGGAGGATTAGCTCCGTAACCTGCTTGACCGCCTTGACCTGGATCGAATTCGACGCCATTGTATGCATAACCAAGACCTCTTCCTACATCACATCCTACATAATCATCTGTAGCATCTCCGATATCTGGATCCACATAACTGGCAAAGTAGGTGTTTGTTAATGTAAATGTGGACCTGTTTATCAACTCAAAGTTATAAAAGGTCATATTATTAATCTCATCATTGGTAGCAAAAGCAAAAGCTTGACCATGAATCTCCATTCCTATTGACGGTGCATTTGATTCAGTATGCAAATTACCCTTATCATTAAAAATCCACCAGTATGTTTTGTCACCAAATAGTGGTCGACGTCCACTTATTGAGCGATCCTCATTAAATTTTCTACAATCAATCTCTCCTTTTAAATCGTAAAATGGATAATCTCCCAACTCCGGCTCATATGACTCGTCTCCACCAACATTCATGTATGGTGCCAATCTAAAATCCTGTCCTCTAGATACATCACCATTACCCGGCCAATCTAAAATAGTATTAGGCACTTGGTAATCAGGAAACTTCTCTGCCGCAGTCCCTTCGCGAATTGATTGATTGTAAGCGTTAAACTGCGCTACCTCAGATCTTGTTAATTCAAAGAAACGATCGTACTCGGCACAGGTTACGTCATCAATTTCTGCGGTTCCAGTAGTATCTAGTGGGCCAGTATAGTAATCCACACCTGATCCGAATTTACTTACAGCTGCTTTTAATTGACCATTTACGTCTGTCCCTGCCAACCACAGTCCACCTGCGTATAAAGCGTAACTGTTAGACCCTTTTGGAATCTCATAATCAGCTACTCCATTCGCCCGGTCTTGCCACCATATACCTCCTGCTTCAACTCGTGTTCTAACGTTGTTGAATTCTAAAAATATAAGTCTACTTGCCGGGGCACAACCAGCCGCCAGATTTAACTGCGCTCTTGATTGATTCTTAACTTTTTCTCCCCCCGCACCAAACAATAAAGCTGGAGCTAAAAGACCTACCAAAATTGAAATTTTTAATCTTTTCATAATCTTTCTCTTTAAAGTAATTTAGAAGCTTAACTGCGCTCCTAATCTAATTCTTCTTGGTAATTCATAATTGAATGGATTCTGCAATCTTAATCCATATTGATCTCTAAACGCCTGCTCACTTACTTGCTGTCTTATCTCGTTTTGAAAACGAGCTGCATTCAAATAACCATCATCATCAGGGTTTCCTGTGAAATCATAAACGTTTCGAATGTTTTTGACATTTAATACATTCAGCACTTGCAAATAAACATTCAAGTTAGACTGCTTTTTTCCTTCCTTCCACAATTTCTCATTTGCTTCACTTTTAGACCCCCAGTTAATATTGAATGATCGATCTAATCTTGCATCCATCCTTACAGTCCAAGGTAGTCTAGATCCATTAATATCTCCCTGAACAGGCTGTCTTGTCGCAGATCCGGTAGCTAGTTCTGAACTACCTGCTAGTGACCTTTGTGTATAAGGATTACCTGAACCTGCGATAAGTACAATATTCAATCCTGTGTTTTGTAGTATATTTTTACCAGCTACCCTTGGACCATTATAGTCTCTTCCGCTTCCATATCTGTAATCAATTGTTGACGTAATTTGATGACGTTGATCATACGAGTATGGAAAAATTGTTCTTAAGTTCGGTTGGTCAGAATTAACTAAATTAAGTGCTGACGTTGATCCTGAACCGGTTCCCTCTGCAAATTGTATAGTATAGTTTAATCTAAGTGAGATGTTGTTTGTTCTCCTCATCTCGTAGTTAATAGTAAAACCTTTTACTGTGCCAAAATCTAGGTTGTCGTACGTTAAATAATCTTCAGGGAAAGCTCCTATAAGTCTTCTTACCTGAATTTCGTCTCTTTGTTCCCTGTAATAAGATGAAAGTGACAAAGCTCCATTGCTACCCAACTTCTGCTTAAATCCAATTTCGTACGAAATTGTTTTCGTTGGCTTTAGATTTGGATTATTAATAATTCTGTTGTGATTGGTAATAAAAATTAAATCTAAAGGTTCCAATCCGTTCTCCCCGGAAGGACGTTGCGTTAAAATGTCATAATTAGCAAAGAACGTTGCTTCATCTGATATTGGAAAAGAGAAAGATATTCTAGGCATTAATGTATACTGAGGCGCATAATCTTCAAACGATTCGGTTGTCATATCTTGTGACGGCGTAGTTTGATTTGGATTTACCAACCAAGGAGCTATACTCGATCCAGCCTGCAGTGAAGAAGGATCATTTAATCGAACACCTTGAGCATTGAAAAATTCATTTGTTTTTGGATCTCTATATCCAACTATACCTGTTGACGATGGATTCTCAATATCATTCACATACACAACAAAGTTGTCACCAATATTTCCAGGTGTTTCGCCTAATCCTTGTGACTTAGCGTAAGCTACATCTCGGGTTGGAAATAAAGAAAAAGGATCTTTTAATACAGGTTGGTTTGCATCAAATCTGTCTAAGCGTAACCCAATTCTAAAAATCAAATCATCAAATGCAAATTTGTCTTCCAAATATCCAGCAATATATACCGGCTGATAGGCAGGGACCGGTCTAGTTTTAAACCCAACTTCATTTTCTTCGTTGAAGAAATCATCTAACGATGGTGATGCATTTAATTTTTTCCCTTTGTAATCATATCCGCGATATAGCAACCCAATGTTGTTTGCAGGATTGATCAATTGATCAGCAGAGAAATAAGAGACGTTATACAAATCAACATCATAAGAATCAAAATCAATAAAGTCTATTCCTTCTGTATTTAACCCCAAAGCATTTCTCATGTTGTACGCGAAGTAACTTCTGTTATCACCGTCATATCTCCTCTCAAAAGTAACTGTTGGATCAATTGGGTTTGGGGCAGCATAATCAATTGAATAATTTGTAGAATCAATTTGTAAAATATGACTATTTACAGAGAGACGACCTAAATCCCATAAATCTCTAGGGTTCATTGAGTAGAATCGTTCGATCCGTTGCTCATACTCAAAACCTAGAACTATGGCGTGATTTCCAATATCAGCGGAACCTCTACCACTTAGCCTTATTTGATCGCTTTCAGATTTGCCATAACTGTTTTGAACTGTACCTGCAGAAGACCACATATTATAAACTCGACCATTTTCTAAACTACCGCCATTTATAATTCCGTTACCGCCTTCTACATTTACAGCAGTTGAATACCTTAAATCTCCTTCAGGAAAAAAGCTGTAATAATTAGAAGTATAATTGGCTAAAGTTGGATTAATATCTGATGCAGTATAGTCATACGAGATTGGACTGTCAAAAGCTGTTAAGAAATTACCTCTGTATTCAATTCCATTATCTAAAGTAACGGGCGAAAAATTATTGTCCCCATATGAAAGTTCGGTATTTGAGACAAACTTTCCTAAATAACCGTACTTAAAAAAATCATTTTGATGGTTCCTATCTTGCGTCAGCCTGCTCCTTCTCGAGAAATCTGCTTGAATAGAAAAGAAAGCGTTCTTAACTAACGACTTATCCTTTTCTCTAGTATTTTCATCTTCTTCAGCATTTGCGAAGCGCTGCACATATCTACCAAAAACTCTAATATCCGAGCTTAACCCTTGCTGGTTATTCTCATAATTATACAGTGAATTCCCTCTACTGTAATTATTATTATTGCTATAGTTCACAGTACCTCCAAAAGACAATTTACTTAATTTAGATACAACTATGTCGAACTTGCCGTTAATATCAAATCGTATATCATCATCATTCAATCTAAAGTCAACTTCTTCGAAATCATCTCTCGTTAATAGTTGCGCTCTTTGGATTACTCCATTACTTCCTTCTTGAAAAATTAGGGGGTTAGACCTTAACTGTTGCTCAACATTGTCTTTCGGCTTAAAGATAGGGGCTACTCCTTGACCACTCAATGAATGACGAATTTCACCTGTTAATAAGAACCCAAATGGAGAAGTAACGTCACCATTCTTATCCTTTTTTGTAATAATTGGACCACCTAGGGCAAATCCAAACAGGTTGAAGCCCCACTTGTCTAGCCCTATAGACGTAGTCTCACCTGTCTTAAATCCTGAAGACAGAACCTCTGCGCTACCAAAATACTGGGTAAATGCTCCTCTTGTGGTAACGGTAGTTACCGCCCCTGTTACATCACCATACTGTGCTGATAAACCTCCAGTCTTAACTGAAACTTCTTCAATTGCAGACTTAGGGAGATTAGTTGACCCAATAACTTTTACCCCGTCAATAAATGTTACTGAGCTACCTGCTCTTTGTCCTCTAACAAAGGTAGCCCCCGATCCATCATCTTTAGATGAAATACCATTACCTGCCGCCTTAGTAATATCAGCTACAGAACGCACAGCCATTTGCTGAATCTGAGCCCTGTTCACACTTTTTCCAGTTTCTGTTTGATCGATCTCTATCAACCGCTCAGCGTAGATCTCTACTTCTTCAATATCTATACCCTTGGACAGCTGTGCATCTAATATTTTTAATTTACCTGAACTTACGGTAACCCCTGAAACAGGTTTTGGAGAAAATCCGACATAGGTATACTTTATATCATACGTCCCTGGAGGTATTGGCTTTAAGGTATAAATACCGTCAAAGTCAGTAGTTGTTGCGAGCACTTGTTCTTCACCTCGGTATAACACCACATTTGCAAAAGGTACGGGCTCTCCATTGGCTTTCTCAGTTACTGTACCTTTAATTGTACCTTGTCCTACCTGGGCATGAGCAGCAGTTGCAAATCCCATGGCTATAGCTAGCGTTAAAAGTAATTTTCTTAGCATAATAGAAATTTTATGTTATTGTGTTGTTGTAAAAAACTACAGGGCCGTAAAGATATACAATTAATAAAACGAATAACAAATCTTAACAACTTGTTAGAGCCCCTTTTTAAGGCTTTCTTTTTCATTAAATTATCATCGTTTGAACCACCTTTTTACAAAAAATTCTTTTTTATTATCGTTGTTTCTTTTAGATTTCCTTCTCGTTTTCTTCATTCGCTTTTGAACTGCTTTCGTCTGCTTTTCAATATGCGCTTTTCGTCTTATTTCTTCTTGCTTCTTGCCTTCTTTTTTCTTTTCTTCTTTATTTTTACTTAATTGTTCAGTGCGCTTATCAACAGTTTTTTGAACTTTCCGCTGAGATTGAGCCTGCAAACTCATACCGATGACACTAAGTAAAAGTAAAACGATGCTTCGAAAAATATTTTTTTTCATTTTAGTCTAATTTGCCACTAATATTGTAATCAACTTTGAAAATTCAGGATGACGAAAATAACCATACTTCCACTAAAAAAACAACTTCTTTTTGTCGGCTTAGTTACGCTTACTTTTTTTAACTCTTGCGACTCAGATGAAGCTTCAAATATTCCACTTGTAAATGTAAATTTTCAATACAACATTAACTTACCTGCATACCTTCCTCTTCAAACCATTGGTGGTTCAGTAGAGGTTTTTGGTGGGTCGAGGGGAATTATTCTTTACCGTGCATCTCAAACTGAAATAAAAGCCTTTGATAGGCATTGCACCTTTGAACCTTCAAACACTTGCGGTTTAGTTTCTGCCGATCCGAATCGAATAACAGGCACCGACAATTGCTGCGGATCTAGCTTTTTACTAACCAGCGGTGGCGTTTCTAAACCACCCGCAGCAGTTCCTTTAAAGGAATACACCTCAATATTTAATGATCCTATCCTTACTGTTACTAACTAAAAAAAGGCCATTGCATAATTACAATGACCTTTGTACTTTGTATTAAATTGACTCTACTAGTATCTGTAATACTCGGGCTTGTATGGTCCTTCAACCGTTACTCCAATGTAATCAGCTTGGTCTTTTCGTAACTCTTCTAATTCAACACCAATCTTAGCTAAATGAAGCTTTGCAACTTTTTCGTCTAAGTGCTTTGGTAATGTGTACACTTTATTCTCGTAGTTGTCACTATTTTTCCAAAGCTCAACTTGAGCCAACGTTTGATTTGTAAATGAATTTGACATTACAAAAGATGGGTGACCAGTAGCACAACCTAAGTTCACTAATCTACCTTGAGCTAATAATATAATATCTTTCCCGTCTAAATTATACTTGTCAACTTGTGGCTTAATTTCAATTTTTTCTGCTCCTGAAGTATCTAAGAAATTCACATCAATTTCATTATCAAAATGACCAATGTTACATACTATAACTTTGTCCTTCATTTTTCTGAAATGAGCTTCTGAAATAATGTCTTTGTTTCCAGTTGCTGTAACAACGATATCTACTTCCTCAACAGCGTTGATCATTTTCTTCACCTCGAAACCATCCATTGCTGCTTGCAGCGCACAAATAGGATCAACTTCCGTTACAATAACTCTTGCACCTGCACCTGCTAAAGAAGCTGCAGAACCTTTGCCTACATCGCCATAACCTGCCACAACAGCAACTTTTCCAGCCATCATTATGTCAGTTGCTCTTCTAATAGAATCAACTAGTGACTCTTTACAACCATATTTGTTGTCGAACTTAGATTTAGTAACCGAATCATTTACATTGATTGCAGGCATAACTAATGTTCCGTTCTTTTCTCTTTCATACAATCTGTGTACACCAGTTGTTGTTTCTTCAGACAAACCTCTGATACCATCAACTAATTCTGGGTAATTATCAAAAACCATGTTAGTCAGATCTCCACCATCGTCTAAGATCATGTTCAACGGCTTCTTATCTTCACCAAAGAAAATTGTCTGCTCAATACACCAATCAAACTCTTCATCTGTCATACCCTTCCAAGCATAAACAGGAACTCCTGCTTCAGCCATCGCTGCTGCAGCTTGATCTTGAGTTGAGAAAATATTACAAGAAGACCACGTAACATCAGCACCAAGTGCAATTAATGTCTCGATTAAAACTGCAGTTTGGATTGTCATGTGCAAACAACCTGCAATTCTAGCTCCTGCTAAAGGTTGCTCGTCTTTGTATTCTTCTCTTAATGACATTAGTCCCGGCATTTCAGCTTCAGCTAATTCAATTTCTTTTCTTCCCCAATCTGCCAAAGAGATGTCTTTAACTTTGAATGGTAAATATTTTGTTTCTGTGCTCATAGGATATTTTTCTTTTCGGATGGCAAATTTACCAAATTTATTAATGTAATTTTCGTGTCGAACAGTTGAACAAAAGATATGTTTGAAAGCCTCAAAATTAGTCCTACTTACAAGATTCACACTACTGCTGTTAAATACGATAGAAGCGATGAAATGTTTCACTATCTCAAGGGTAAAAAAATTAATATGAGTCACCTAGATAATGTGACAAACGAAAAGAGAAAGGCGGAATGGATGTTCATAAGAGAAATAATATGTAAAACAATGCCCCATGCGGAAGATATTGTTTATGACCAACATCGAAAACCTAGTTTCAAAAATTCGAACAATTTTCTTAGTATTTCACATTCTCACGAGAGAATTGCCGTTGCGATTAATGAGGCTAACGCCACGGGCATAGATTTACAATATATCACCCCAAAAATTCTAAGAATTAAATCTAAGTTCTTAAACGAAAGAGAACAGTCAAAAATAACTGACGATTCGATTGAATTAACCTGTTATTGGTGCATAAAAGAAGCATTGTTTAAAATTTATGGAAAAAAAGATGCTTTTTTAAAAGAAAACTTTGAAGTACAAAATTACTCTTTCGACGGAAGAAGAGGAAAGGCAATCGGAATTACGAGGACTAATGGAGAAGAAACCATGCAAGCAATGGAATTAAGAAAGCTCGAAAAATACATAATGGCTTACAGTGTGAATTATTAATATTGCAGTAGACTTTAAAATTGTGAAAAAACCAATATACCGAAGATTACAAGAACAAAAGGAAGCGGGCAAAAAAATGATTGCAATGCTAATTGATCCTGATAAAGTAGATTATACCCAATTAAGCGCAACCATTCAAAAAGCAAATCAAGCACATATAGATTTAATTTTAGTCGGGGGAAGCTTATTGACAGATGGAGATTTAAACAGAACAATTGAAGAAGTTAAATCTTATAGCACAATTCCTGTTATTTTATTCCCGGGCAGCACATCTCAAATTTCTGCAAAAGCAGATGGAATTCTTTTTTTATCCCTTTTATCAAGCAGAAATGCTGAGATGATTATTGGCCAGCAAGTGACGGCTGCGCCATACTTGCGAAAAACAAACTTAGAAATAATTTCTACAGCGTATTTATTAATTGACTCGGGCAAACAGACTACCGCTTCATACATAAGTAACTCTAACCCAATACCAGCTAACAAACCTGAAATTGCAGCAAGTACAGCCTTAGCCGGAACATACCTAGGAATGGATGTAATTTATTTAGACGGCGGAAGTGGAGCGGAGAACCCCGTGCCCTCGGACATGATCTCAAAAGTGAAAGAGTATACCAATCAACTTCTTTTTATTGGAGGGGGAGTAAATTCAATAGAAAAAGCAGAAAACGCCTTTAATGCAGGCGCCGATATCGTTGTTGTTGGCAATGCAGTAGAAAATGATAACTCCTTTTTAATCAAACTGGGTGTGGTAAAGAAACGCATGAACTCAAAGTAAATGCTCGACTTTTGGACTAAATTGATCAACGAAGCATCGGTTTTTAATACACTTGAAATTACAGCAGTAGTAAGCGCGTTAATCTATGTTGCTTTAGCTACAAAAGGCAACCGTTGGTGTTTTTTGTTTGGCTTGATTAGCTCTGCGATATACGTTTACATTACCTATCAACTCAACTTTTTTTTCGACGTTGGCATTAATTGCTATTATATAATTATGTCCTTTTATGGTTGGTTCGCTTGGTCTAATAACTCCAATAACGCTAAATTACAGGTAAAAAAAACACCGAAACGACTACTCCCCATATTTGCATTGTCAGGAATTTCACTTACTTTAATTTTGGCCTTTGGAGCAGAAAGGTTTAGCACCGCGGAGTTAGCTTATTTGGATGCATTTACAACAGTATTTGCGATTATTGCCACATACATGGTGGTTAAAAAATACATTGAGAATTGGTTAATTTGGATTGTAGTAGATCTTGTAGCTTCGGGCATGTATTTTTACAAAGAACTTTACTTTACCTCATTCTTATTTCTAATTTATACGCTTATCGCAATTTTTGGATACTTCAAATGGAAGAAACTAATCGTAAACTCATAAAAATTGCAATTGTAGGTCCTGAATCGTCGGGTAAAACAACTCTTTGTAAGGAGCTTAGTGAGATCTTCGATGCTCGGTGGGTTCCAGAATTTGCCCGTGAGAAACTAAATATTGATCCGACGTATTCACAAGAGGATTTAGATTCTATGCTTTGTCAACAATTACTAAATGAGCAGAAGCCAACAACTGATTTACTTTTCTGCGATGGAGACCCCGTTTCATTTAAGATTTGGTCCGGCTATAAATATGGCTCGGTAAGTCCTTTTATTGAAGAAATGGTCACTAAATCGAAATATAATTATTATTTACTTCTTCGTCCAGACCTTCCTTATGAAGAAGACCCATTGAGAGAAAATAGCTCAGAAATAAATCGGAGGGAACTTTTTCATCTTTTTGAAAGTGAACTAATTAGAAACAAATTTAATTACTCTGTTGTAAATGGGAAAAATAGTGAAAGAATAAATGTTGCATTAAAAGCTCTTCGTAACCAAAATTTAGTATAATTTTACAAACTAACATATACAGGGGTGCCGAAAGGCTGAGATTATACCCGTTGAACCTGATTTCGATAATGCGAACGAAGGGAGTAAATGAATTCATCATTTCCGCTACGGATAGTTCCAGCTAATTGCGTCTCCCGCAATTTTAAAATAACGATGAAGAAACTATTATCCATTGCACTTCTTGCACTGCCATTTTTAGCGAATGCTCAATATGAGCTCAACGGAAAGGTATACGACAAAAGCGATCAACAAACGTTGGTTGGTGCCAACATTTATCTAAAAGGAAGCTTTAATGCAGCTTTTACAGACGAAAATGGCACATTCAAGTTAACCAAAATAAAATCTCAAACCGTTAACGTAATCATTTCATATATAGGATATAAAACCGATACCGTCAACGTTGATATCAAGAACGGCGAACCAGTAAATATTGCAATGACGCCACTTAGCTATCAAACTGACGAAGTAATTGTAGCAAGCACTAGAGTTGCAGGTAATGCCCCAGCAACTAAGACTTATGTTAGCAAGGAGGACCTTGCTAAAAATAACCTAGGTCAAGATTTAACGTATTTGCTGCAACAAACACCATCAGTTGTAACGACATCTGATGGCGGAACAGGAATAGGGTACACAGGCATCAGAATTAGAGGCAGCGATGCCAGCAGAACAAACGTTACCATCAACGGTATACCATTAAACGATCCTGAATCTCACGGAGTATTTTGGGTAAATATGCCAGACTTTGCCTCTTCTTTAAACTCGGTTCAAATTCAAAGAGGGATTGGAGCATCCACAAACGGTGCTGGTGCTTTTGGTGCAACTATTAATTTGGAAACTAAATTACTTAGCGCAGAGCCTTACGGTGAAATTTCGAATTCTGTAGGTTTCTTAGAAAACAACAGCGAGTTAACGAATGTCCAATACAACAACCGCAAGCACACTGTTCAATTCGGTAGCGGACTCATAAATAATAAATTCGCATTTGAAGGTAGACTTTCAAATATTCAGTCAAACGGATATATCGATCGCGCCTCGGCTGACCTAAAATCATACTTTTTATCAGGAACGTATTATGGAAAAAACACCGTTTTGAAAGCAATCACTTTTGGCGGAAAAGAAAGAACGTATCAATCTTGGTACGGGACGCCGCAAGCGAGAGTTGAGAATGATGAGGAAGGAATGTTAGCCTCAGCCGGTAATAACGGTCTTTCACCATCTCAAACAAATAATTTATTAAACTCAGGAAGAACATACAACCTTTATGAGTACGATA
>Ga0307998_1000289_pt1 | contig 29502 bp, 24 predicted proteins | sample Davwhametageno37_FD_203147 | JGI IMG/M metagenome (GOLD analysis project Ga0307998, IMG submission 203147) | Marine microbial communities from Davis Island wharf, Antarctic Ocean - #37 | ecosystem: Environmental > Aquatic > Marine > Unclassified | place: Antarctic Ocean: Davis Island wharf... | reverse complement strand
ATTTTCATGCCTTGTTTTGGCCTGCAACGCTTTCATTTTCTGGCTTCAGAACACCCTCAAAAATTTATGCACATGGATTCCTTACCGTTAATGGTGAAAAGATGTCAAAATCAAGAGGAACTTTTGTGACCGCAAGGAGTTATCTTGATACTATAAAAAATCCTGACTATTTAAGATATTATTATTTTTCTAAGCTTAATGATTCAATGGAGGATATTGATTTAAATCTAGAGGATTTTATTTTAAAGGTTAACAGTGATTTAGTTGGTAAATTTATCAACATACCAAGTAGAACTTCAAGTTTTATCCAAAAATACTTTCATAATATTATAGTCCCTACTGAAGAAATTTCTATTGACGGCTCTAAGCAGATTGTTGATGATTTAATTGCTATAAAAGATGATGTAATTTATCTTTATGAAGCAAGGTTGTTTAGTAAATTAAACCGATTATTAATGTCTTATACTGAAAAAGTAAATGAGTATGTTAATCGAATGGAGCCTTGGATATTAGCGAAAAATGATGCTGAGCATAAACCTATGTCTCAGCTTCATCAGGTTTGTTCTACAGCGCTTCAAGCATTTAGAGTGCTATCAATTTATTATTCACCTGTTATGCCAGATCTAACCTCAAAAATTGCAGAATTTTATGGGGAAGCGAAATACCAATCGTTAGATATTATTCATAAAAATACAAAAAATATTTCTGACTACAAGCATCTTTTGACTAGGTTGGATAAGGTTAGTATTGATTCAATGCTCAGTCAGAATTCTAGCTAATTTTCTTAATTATTTCTTCTAACGCAAGCCCTGGATTTTTAGATGCAGTAATTGGCCTGCCTACAACTAGAATGCTAGACCCTTCTTTAATTGCATTTTCCGGTGAAATGGTTCTCTTTTGGTCATCATTTAAATCTATTATCGGCCTAATGCCAGGAGTTACATATATAAAATCTTTTGGTAGGCATGACCTTATATTCCTGATGTCACTTGCACTACATACGATCCCATCAAGCTTATGATTTGCGGCATTTAACGCTAATTTCAATACCACCTCATCCATTGATTGAGTAATTCCAATTTCGTTTAGGTTGGTATTATTCATACTCGTCAATACTGTGACTGCAATTAAATAAGGTTTTTCTTTTGACTGATCAATACCTTCTTTTGCTGCAACTAACATATCATTTCCTCCCATAGCATGAACATTTAATATCCATACACCCAATTCTGATGCAACATAACAAGCTCTTTTAACGGTATTTGGAATATCATGAAACTTTAGGTCAAGAAAAACTTTAAATCCTTCTGATTGTATCCATTCGACAATAGCTGGACCACCTAACGTAAAAAGTTCTTTGCCAACTTTAATCCCACATTGTTGTGGATTTAGTTTTTTAGAAAATTCCTTAGCATTATTTAAGTTGTTAAAATCAAAGGCAACAAATAATTTAGGGTTATTTGACATTAGATTTTATTATCCATAATAATATCAATCGGTTCGGATGGAAGGGATTCCCAACTATTGCATGCTGGACAATGCCAATGAAATTGCCTTGCTTTAAAGCCACATTTTTTGCACGAATAAAAACGCCGGTCACCTATCGCATTCTTGATTGTTTGTTGTATGAGCTCAATATTACTTATTCCACTTTCCCCCCCAATAGCTTGGGCCTCAAATAATTGATCCAGCGCAGATAAGCTAGGTCTTTGTATTAATTCGTTACGAGCAATAGTTTCTGCTTTTTCAGGCCCCTCATTTGACATAATTGCTGGATATAAAATACTTAATAGTGTTTTAAGCTTATATAAGTCATAGTAGCCTGATAAAACTGTAAGCCCTTCATTTAGCATGTTTAGTCTTTGGTAAGCATTAAGAATTTTTGAGGCTACAAGCCCAAGGTGCTCAGGTTGCTGGTATTCAACTTTCTTCCAATATGAAATTGCTTCTTCAAATCCTTCTTCACTTTCACAGATATCTCCTAAAAGAATATTTGCTCGAACACAGTTTTTGTATTCATTCAGAGCCATTCTTAAGGATTCGTTTGCTTCTTTAATATTTTTCTCAAGAATATATACAACAGCAATTTCACAATAAAAATGGCTTATATTTTCTCTAAAAGATACACCTGAAATTTTTTCAAGCTCAATAGCTGTTGTAATTGCTTTATTCCATTCTCGTTCTTTACTATAAATATCGAGTAATGTATTTAAGGAAAACTGATGATAACTATCTTTATTGAGTGCTAGAAGAAGTTCCACAGACCGATCATATAAGCCAGCTTTAAAGTAATCAAGCGCTAACTCTGCCTTAACAGATTCTTTCTGTTGATGGCTAAGCTCTCTTGTTTCAAGTAAGTCCATATGTAGATTAATAGCCTTATCAAGCTGCCCCGTTCTACGGTAAAGGCTACCTAGTACAAAATGAATTTCTAGCGACTCATTATTAATTTTAACAGCCTGACTGAAGGCTTCCGCTGCTTTTTCGTACTGGTTCTTGATTAGGAAATTAAGGCCTTTAAAGTAGGCTGAAGGGAAGTCTGTACTCTCTGAAATTATTTGGGCGATATCAATTCGAGCCGCAAACCACCCGAGACCAAAAAATAATGGAATTATTAAAAGCCACCAAAATTCAAATTCGACCATAATTTAACATTATCCTTATTTTAAAAAAAAAGCATATCTTTTATGGAGATATGCTTTTATATACTAACCCACTTTTATTTATCAACTCTAGCTCTCAGTTCTTTTCCTGCTTTAAAATGTGGCACATACTTCTCTGGAACATTAACTTTTTCTCCTGACTTCGGATTTCTTCCAACTCTTGGTGGTCTATAGTTTAGGCTAAAACTCCCAAAACCCCTTATTTCAACCCTTCTCTTTTGCATTAGCGAATTACTCATTGCATCGAGAATTATTTTTACAGAAAGTTCTGCGTCCTTATGAACTAACTGAGAAAATTGTCCGGCCAAGAGGTTAATGAGTTTTGATTTAGTCATTATTTTTTATCATCAAGTTTTGCTTTCAAAAGAGCCCCAAGGCTTGTAGTCCCAGCATTTTTTGGTTCATCAGAAGCCACATCTTTTTTAACTGATTTTTTAGCAGGTTTTTTAGCAGTCTTTTCATCTTCATCCTTATTTTTTATTACGTCAGATTCTGGGTTTGGATTTTCTGATAGTTGCTTGATGCCCAATGAGATTCTTTCTTTTTCAACATCTATAGAAATAATTAGCGCTTCAATTTCATCGCCTTTTTTAAATTTCTTAACAGCGTCTTCTCCAGTTTCGTTCCATGAGATATCTGATAAATGTATTAATCCATCAATACCTCCATTTAAACCAATAAAGATACCAAAATCTGTTATCGACCTAATACTCCCATTAATTTTTTCATCTTTATTATTCATGGTTGCAAATTCAGCCCATGGGTTTGCTTTGCATTGTTTCATCCCCAATGAAAGCCTTCTTCTTGCTTCATCAACTTCTAGAATCATAACTTCTACTTCATCGCCTAATTGAACTGCCTTAGTTGGATGAATATTTTTATTTGTCCAATCCATCTCAGATACATGAACAAGCCCTTCAATTCCAGTTTCGATTTCAATAAATGCACCGTAATCCGTTAGATTTGAGACTTTCCCAAATACTCTAGTACTCACTGGGTACCTTCTATTAAGACCTACCCAAGGATCTTCATCCAGTTGTTTTAATCCTAATGAAACACGATTTTTTTCTTGATCGTACTTAAGAACTCGTGCATCTATTTCGTCCCCTACACTTAATATTTCAGAGGGATGCTTAATTCTCTTCCATGCTAGATCTGTAATGTGAAGTAGCCCATCAATCCCACCTAAGTCTACAAATGCCCCGTAATCAGTAATATTTTTAATGATTCCCTTAACGGTGGCACCCTCAATAATTGTTTCAAGCACAGAATCTCTGTTGATTCCTTGCTGCTCTTCAATCACAGCTTTTCTCGAAACTACTACATTATTTCTTTTTCTATCAATTTTTATAATTTTTAGTTCACATTCTTTATTTTCAAATGGAGTTGTATCTTTTACTGGCCTACTATCAACCAGTGAACCCGGAAGAAATGCCATAATTCCATTAACTGTGACTCTCAGCCCACCTTTAACTTTGCTACTTACATAGCCTTTGATAATAGTTCCTTCATTCATTGCATCTTCTAAATCTAACCATGCTTGCATTTGTTTAGCTTTGACTCTTGATAGGATCGTTGACCCATATCCATCTTCTAATTTCTCAATTGCTACTTTAACGAAGTCTCCGACCTGAACTTCGGTATCGCCTTTATCATCTAAGAATTCTTCAGTTTTGATTACACTTTCAGATTTAAGCCCAGCATTAACAATAATAAAATCACTATCAACAGATATTACCTCTGCTGTAATAATTTCGCCTTGACGCATTTCTTTAAGCGCCATACTTTCTTCAAATAATGCTGCAAAGCTTTCTGTATCAGTTGATTTCAATTTTTCTGTAGTTGCCATTATAATATTTAACCTTAAACAATAAATCCCAACATGCGATGGGTTAATTAATAAAAATCAATGAATTTGGCTCATTGATACCAAAATTTAAATGATGAATGCAAGTATTTTATCGACTGTTTGATCTATAGTTAGATCATCTGTGTTTAAAATTTTTGCCTCACCAGCAATTTTTAATGGGGATGCTTTTCTTTCCATATCCCTTTTGTCTCTTGCTTCAATCTCAGAAGTAAGCTGTTGAATATTAACATTGTTTCCTTTTAGTATCAACTGTTTATATCTTCTGTTAGCTCTTTCATGAGGGCTAGCATCTAGATATACTTTGATGTCGGCATTAGGAAAAACTACTGTAGTCATATCTCTGCCTTCGGCAACTAAGCCATTCCCATGATAAAAGCCTCTTTGAAGACTTAATATTTCATCTCTTAATTTTGGATGTACTGCAATTTCAGATGAAAATTTACTTATTTCAGACGTTCTAATTTTATCTGTAATTATCATGCCATCCAGAAGTACGTCATCTCCTTCAAATTTCATTTTAATACTACCGACAAGGGCTATTAATTTTAATACCTGATCTGAGGAAATATTATTTATGATGGCGCCGAGTGCTATTACTCTGTAGATTGCTCCTGAATCTAAATAGTTTAGGTTCAGTTTTTTACTAATTAATTTCGCAATTGTGCCTTTTCCAGAACCTGCTGGGCCATCAATTGCAATTAAATAAGGTAATTTTTTTAACTTCATGAGGTAACAGCTTCAAAGTCTTTAAAAAATTCTGGGTAGGTTTTATTTACACATTCAGGCTCATTAATAGTGACAGTTTTATTCGCCAATGTAACCAATGAAAAACACATTGCCATCCTGTGGTCATCATAGGTATCAATTATTACATTATTATTAATGGTGCTGGGCGGCAAGATTGATATTGAGTTTGATGTCGAAGTAACATGAGCACCTAATTTTTTTAGTTCGGTTTCCATTGCATGAATTCTATCGGTCTCTTTTACTCTCCAGCTGCCAATATTGCGTAATATAGTTTTACCTTTAGCAAAAATAGCCATTACAGCTAGTGTCATTGCGGCGTCCGGAATCTCATTGCAATCTATATCGAGACCCTTTAAATTATCTTGCTGAGTAACTTTGACTGAATTTTCAAGATATTCAATCTTAGCCCCCATTTTATTAATAACTTTAAGAAAATTTAAATCTCCTTGGATGCTAGATGCATTAATGCCATTGACTTCAATATTTCCTAGTATTGCTGCAGCAGCAAAAAAATAAGATGCGGAGGAGGCATCTCCTTCTACTAAAATTTGGCCTGGGGTTTTATAGTGAGAAGTATGATTTAGTTTAAATGATTGCCAATTTGAATTTTTGTAGTGAATTCCAAATTTCTCAAGAATTTTAAGGGTTATATTAATATATGGTTTTGAGATAAGGTCGCCATCAACCTCAATAGTTAAATCCTGATTAGTAAGAGGACATGCTATTAAAAGTGCAGTTAGAAATTGACTAGACACACTTCCATTTATTTTTATTGGTGATTTATATGTAATGTTGCCGGGTAAAATTTTTAGAGGAGGAAAGCCTGTGACCCCCAAATAATTTATTTTGGCTCCAATTTGCTCTAGCGCATCAATTAAGTCCCTGATAGGCCTCTCGTGCATTCGGGCTATCCCAGATACCTCATAATCCCCACCCATTAATGACAACACAGCTGTTAAAGGCCTGAAAGCAGTTCCAGCATTACCTAAAAATAGCTTGGCTTGTTGAATTGGAAATTTATGATTTATACCTTCAATTATTAGGGAATTTTCAGCGCCTTTAAATATAACCCCAAGTGTCGTAAGAGCCTCTAACATCCTACAAGTATCGTCAGATTTTAAGTAGTTATTGATAGTTGTTTGTCCATTACATAGTGCGGCCATTAACAGAATTCGATTTGTGATACTTTTTGATCCCGGAAGAAAAATACTACCATTCACTCGTGTCACAGGTTTTAGGATTTTCTGATTCAATTTTTCTTAGCTACCCAACTTTGTCTTGTCGAGCTAGCATTTGTAAAATAATTTTTTAGGCCCTCTTTATCTTCATTATTAATCAAGCTGGTAATTTTTATAAGTTCGATTTGGTAAAGACTTAAATCATTAAGAAGCGCATCTTTATTAGCAATTGAAATATCTCGCCATACCTCAGGCGAGCTTGCGGCAATTCTTGAAAAGTCGCGAAATCCACTAGCAGCAAAATTAAGAAGAACTTCTTTTTTCTTATTATCGTTAATTAAGTTTACTAAACTAAAGGCCAGAATGTGAGGTAAATGGCTAACCGTTGAAAATATTTCATCATGATCTTGCGGAGTCATTGCTGTAATGTGACCTCCCATAGCTGACCAAAATTGATTAACCCTCTCTTTTATAAGGTCTGGTACTTCGGCCGGAAGTGTAATAATAATGTTTTTATCTTCAAATAAGTCTATTGTTGCAGCACTGGGGCCATGTTTTTCGGAACCAGCGATAGGATGCGACCCAATGAATTGCATGGATTTTTCCTTAAGAGCTTTTATCGCGCAATCCATTACATTTGATTTTGTACTTCCAACATCCGTAATAGCTGTATTTAGTTTTAAATAAGGGTATATATTTTTTAAAATGTCATAGATTTCTGCAACAGGAGTCGCAATTACAATCAAGTCTGCATTAGCGATATCATTCACAAGATCAATTGAGGTATGATCTAACATACCCGATTCTACAAAAGGGGATAGTGTCGTCCCATTCTTTCTTTCGACACCAACTACTTGCTTAAATAACATGGTATGTTTGGACTTAAGAGCAATTGAGCCACCGATTAGACCCACACCAAATATAAGAATATTTTTCATTCGAATTATGTCTTTATTAGATCTTGAAATTGTATCACGTTGATTGGTTTGAAGACTCCTGCCACACACCATTTATCATTAATTCATAAGGCTTGAAATTAATTTTATATTTCATCTTGTTGCTTTCATTTATCCAGTAGCCAAGATATAAATAGTTTAGATTTTCATTTTTACAGAAATTTATTAGCCAGAGAATTGAATAAGTTCCAAGACTTAGTCTTGAATCATTGCAGTCATAAAAAGTATATACCGCCGATATACCATCTTTCAATTGATCTATTATCGTAACCATTAATAGCTTTTCTTCAGCTCTAAATTCAATCATTTTAGTGTTTACGTTGCTTTTTATTAAGAAATCATTGTAATCAGCAATATCATTATTAGCGTCTGAGTTTAGACGGTGACGGTTATTTTGATAAATTACGTATAAATTATAGTGTTCCTCATCAAAATTAAGCGGTAATATTTTAGCCGTAATAAAAGAATGTTTCTTTAATGCACGTTTTTGAGATTGGCTTTTCTTGAATCTTTCAATACAGACCCTAATGGGTATACATGCAGTGCATTCATGGCACTGTGGCTTATACACATATTGACCACTCCTTCTAAATCCTTGCTGTATAAGATCTGAATAGGTATTAGTATCAATTTTTTTATAAGGAGTTGCCACGATTGATTGCGCTTCTTGATTGTTAATATAGCCACATGGATACTTAGTTGTTACATAAAATTGTATCTTTTCTAAGATATTCTTATCAAGATAATTCATCGCTACTCGCTAAATTAAAATTGAATAATTATTTTACCGGATTTTTTAATTTGATATGGGATATCTCGAAATCAGAATACTGTTATCATCTAATGCCATGAATTTATCTAATTTAATATTTAAATGTATGCAATTTTTTTATAAAAAAGGAATAATCTTTCTATCCTTAATTCTTCTTATCCTTCCACTAGGAGCTAAAGAAAATACAATTTTTTGGAAGCTAACATCCCCCAATGGATCTGAGCATTATGTCTATGGCACAATTCATTCTGATGACAATCGTGTTTCTGACATTAAATCAAATGTAATAGAGGCTCTTAAATCAAGTCAATTATTTTTAATGGAGACTATGGAAATATCAAACCCCAAACTTTTGCTAATGGATAATATTGATTATTCATTATATTTTAATGAGTCTGATTTAGATAAAATTAAGGTATTAGCCAATTTTCATACAATGTCATTCGAGAAGGTACTAAAAATGAAACCATGGTTAGTAGCTGTTATTTTTGACTCACCTAGACCTATTACGCCTTTTAATCTTGATAATCTTCTTAAAACTAAGGCCAGAGATTTGGGACTAAGAATCAAGGGTCTTGAAACATCAGAGGAACATTTTCAGGTACTAGATAATTTTTCTATTCAGGAGCAGGTAACTTTTCTTAGAAAGGTATTGGCTAAATCATTGGAGCAAAAAGAAAAAGATTATGAGCAGCTAATGTCAGCTTATTTATCTCAGGATTTAAATAATATAATAAATATTAATGAGGATCTGACAAGTAAACTTGTCTCAAAAAGTATGTGGATTGAAATAAAGAAAAAACTTTTAATTAACCGTAATAAGTTATTTTTCAATAGGGCGCATAAGCTAGCAAATAATAATCGGTTATTTATGGCAGTGGGTGCTTCTCATCTTGGCGGTGAAAATGGATTGCTTAAGCAATTTGAGGCCGCTGGCTATCAATTAAAAGCCCTAAGGGAATAATGGACTTATGTCAGAGCTAATAATTAAATCTATTGAAAACGAGACTTTTAAACAATTTCGTAAACTTTATACAAACAAAGCTTTTAGGAGAGAGTTATTACAATCACTTCTAGATGGCCCTCACTTAATAAGAGCCTATATTGCTAGCGGTCGAAAAATTCTCGAATTTATAAAAGACGCATCGATTGAGTCGGATGAGATTAGTTTAATAATTCAAGATAATCCAAATGTAAAAATTCATGTTATGCAACATGATCTCTTTACAAAAATTTCTGAACTTAGTTCTGTGACGGGTTTAATGGCTCTCATTAATATTCCATCTTCGAACTCTATCCAGCCGCATGGACTAAGTTTACTTTTGGACAGAATCCAAGATCCTGGAAATCTAGGGGGAATTATACGAACTGCTGCTGCAGTTGGGGTTAGTTCAGTATTTTTATCCGAAGGTTGTAATGATGTATGGTCACCAAAAACACTCAGAGGGAGTCAGGGGGCACACTTCTCTCTTTCCTGTTACGAAAACCAAAACCTCGAGAATTTAATAGGATTATTTGATTGCCCTATTTATTCTCTCAGCATGAAGGGAGAATCTTTATATGAAACAGACTTACCTAAAAATTTAGCAATTATTCTGGGTAGCGAGGGTCAGGGCCTGAGTCAAAAACTTCTTAATAAATCTACTAAGACCATTTGCATACCAATGATTCAAGGAATTGAATCACTCAATGTTGGTTCAGCTGCTAGCATTATTATGTATGAATATTATCGTCAATCTCAATCTCACGCAAAGGCTTAATTAGACTTTTTGTCCAACATAAAATGGCTTCATGTATAATATTCTCAAGACTCATTGAGTTTGAGAGTTTTTCCATCGGCTGATTTAAGAAGGCCAAACATTTTAACCAAATTTCTATCTCATTCCCTTCTATAATAATTCCATCTCCGTAACTTTTGCTTATTTTTTTCTGGAGTTTAGTGGCAACAGGAATATGAGAAAATTCTGGGATATCAAAGTTAAGTAATTTATGTAGATAGACTTGTCTAGGTGTAGATTGTATTAAGTCAGAGCCCCTTACAATATTGGTTACCCCATCCAAATGGTTATCAACTACGACAGTAAACTGATACGAAAATAAACCATCAGATCTTTTAATAATAAAATCTCCAATATCTTTAGATAAATTTTGCTTAACTAATCCTTGTATTAAGTCCTCAGTAGTAATTAATGCACTATTTACTTTTACTCTATGAGCCACTTGATCACTAAGCTCAACTTTTTTATCCCGGCATATGCCGGGATAAATAAAACCATCAACCCCTTTAACGGCTAGTTTAAGTATATCTCTTCTCGAGCATTGGCAAAGGTAAGTCATATTAAATTTCTTTAGACGCTCTAACTGATTTTGATATTCCTTGATGCGACGACTTTGATAAACAACCGGCATGTCCCAATAAAGATGTAATCTCTCTAAGCTATTTAGAATAGTTATATCACCTCTCTTCATAGCTCTATGCTGATCAATATCATCAATTTTTACAAGCCACTTTCCCTTATTTGATTTAGCATCAAGGAAACTTGCGATAGCTGTCACCATTGATCCAAAGTGCAGAGGTCCTGATGGGGTAGGTGCAAAACGTCCGATATACATATTAATTTTTCTGAGGGTAAGGGGGAACAAACCAATCCGTTAAAGATTTTCCAGTTAAGGTGAGCTGGCAATGAAGTCTGTCCTCAGTATTAGTGCTGACGCTAAAAATATATAATCGCTTAATAGAGGACCAGCCGTCCTGAGAACGTACTAAGGTAATTTTATTGCAGTGTATGCTTTCATCTAAAAGCTGAAGATGGAATTTTTTTGCTAATAATTTCCCATGATGAATAGCAATTTCTCTTTTGGAGGTCGTGTCCCACCAAAAAAATAAAACAAGACTAAAAACTAAAAGTAAAAAGTAATCGAACATTACCTATATATTAAATCAATCTGCTCCTTATTAAATATTTTTATATTTTTGCACCAAATTAATACGTGACTTTCATTAATTTGCACTAATTTAGTTATTAGCTACTTATTTGACCCAAAAAATTTTGTAATTATATTAAAATCATTCCAATTTTTTTTGGAAGGAAGATGTGCAATGGAAAGCTTACTAAATCAAGGTGACGTTCTGTTTATTTTATTGGGAGCCATCATGGTTCTTGCAATGCACGCTGGCTTTGCATTTTTGGAAGTTGGTACGGTTAGGCAAAAAAACCAAGTTAATGCACTTGCGAAAATTATGGCAGATTTTTCTGTCTCTACTATCGCTTACTTTTTTATTGGTTATAGTATTGCTTATGGTATTGATTTTTATGGGACAGCCTCTGTCCTAGCTGAAAAAAGTGCCTATGAGCTTGTTAAATTTTTCTTTCTTCTAACATTTGCTGCGGCTATTCCTGCAATTATTTCTGGTGGCATTGCTGAAAGAGCAACATTTAACCCTCAGCTAATAGCATCATTTTTATTAGTTGGATTTTTATATCCTCTTTTTGAAGGTGCTGTATGGAATGGTAATTATGGTTTTCAAGAATTTTTAACTATTCAGTTCGGCGCACCTTTTAGCGACTTTGCTGGATCAGTTGTAGTTCATGCAATGGGAGGCTGGATTGCCTTAGCTGCAGTTTTAATATTAGGCCCCCGTCAAGGAAGGTACACAAAAGAAGGGAAATTAATTGCCTTCCCTCCTTCTAGTATTCCATTCTTAGCCTTGGGCTCATGGATTTTGACAGTTGGTTGGTTTGGATTTAATGTAATGTCTGCTCAGACCCTTGAAGGCTTAACAGGGCTGGTAGCTGTAAATTCTCTTATGGCTATGGTTGGGGGTACTCTTGCAGCATTAATTGTTGGGAAAAATGATCCTGGATTTTTATATAATGGACCTCTTGCAGGTTTGGTTGCTGTTTGTGCGGGGTCTAACTTATTTCATCCATTAGGTGCTTTGACTGTTGGATTAGTTGCCGGTGCATTGTTTGTGTGGACATTCTCACTCACTCAAAATAAATGGAAAATTGATGACGTATTAGGTGTTTGGCCATTACATGGGCTATGCGGGGCATGGGGTGGAGTAGCAGCTGGAATTTTTGGGTTAGAGATGTTTGGTGGTTTAGGTGGCGTAACATTTATGTCTCAACTGGTCGGAACTCTAGTAGGTATTTCAGTAGCACTTATTGGTGGATTTGTTATTTATAGCATTATTCATAAGCTGTTCAATTTTAGATTGAGTCAAGAAGAAGAGTTTAATGGTGCCGATATATCAATTCATAAAATTCACTCAGTTTCTTCAGATTAAATAAAAAGCTATGTAATTTTGCCATGCTAAAATCCTAGAATGGCAAAAATTCATCTTATTATTCCCTCAGCAGGCAAAGGTACAAGAATGGGAAGTTCGGTACCTAAGCAATTCTCAGTTATAGGTAACAAGACGATCATTGAATGGATAGAGTTTATTTTTTCTAATGTTTCTTCTATTCATTCTATTTCAATAGCAGTCAATCCTAATAATTTATATATTGAAAATATTAACCACCATTTTTCTTCTAAAACAACTATTTATAAGTCGGGGGGAGATACACGATCAAAAACTGTACTAAACACTTTAAATCAGATTAAATCGAGTGTTGATATTAATGATTGGATTATGGTTCATGATGCCGCCCGCCTGGGAATTAATGAATCTATGATCAATAAATTTATCTTAGAAATAGGTAACCATAAGGTCGGGGGTATTATGGCCATCCCAGTTACAGATACTGTTAAACGGGTTAATAAAGCAGGCATAATTGTAGGTACTGAAAATCGAAATGAGATTTGGTTGGCGCAAACACCTCAAATGTTCCGGTATAAAGTGCTAAAAAGAGCTATTGAACAATTTAAGGGTGACCCAACAGATGAATGCGAAGCAGTTGAATTTATGGGATTAAAACCAAAAATATTTCAAGGGAGTGCTGACAATTTTAAGGTTACTTACCCGGAAGACATGGAGCATATCAAAGCAATATTTAATCCAGATAGTGAGGGAGCAAGAAATGATTAGAGTGGGGCAGGGTTTTGATGTTCATAAATTTAGCACTGGACGTCTCTGTATTATTGGGGGGGTTATTATTGATCATCCATTAGGGTTGCAGGGGCATTCAGATGCGGATGTATTACTCCATGCTATTAGTGATGCGATTTTAGGTGCTGCAGGTTTAGGAGATATTGGTCACCATTTCCCTGATAATAATCCAAAATTTAAAGATATGAGCTCACGGGATATTTTAAGGATTGTAGTTAGTTTGATTCGAGATGAGGGCTACACCATTAATAATATTGATGCTACTGTAATTTGCGAGACACCAAAAATTTCACCTTACGCTAAAAAAATGATTGAAAATATTGCAGAAGATTGCTTGTGCGAGTTAACACAAGTTAATATTAAGGCTACGACAACTGAAGAGCTTGGATTTACAGGTCGATCTGAAGGCATAGCCGCCCAAGCAATTTGTATTATTCAAGCTCTATAATTTAATACTCTTTAAGCAATACGACTACAACACCACTTCCGCCATCATTTCTTGGAGCTTCAGAGTATGCAATTACTTCATCTTTTTGCATAAGCCAATTCCTAACCTTTTTTTTAAGAATAGGCTCCTTATTTTTTGATCCATAGCCTTTGCCATGAATTATCCTAATACACCTTATCTTTTTCTTTTTACATTCTTGAATGTAATCGACTATATAGTCTTTAGCCTCTTTTGAGATCATTCCATGAAGGTCAATAGAGCCCTGTATCGTCCAGTATCCTTTTTTTAATCTTTTGATAATATCTGGGGAGTGACCATTACGTAGATAGAATGAATCATCGTCTAATTCGCCTCCGTTAGCTATATATTCATCACTTAATGAGTCAATAAGTGCATTTTTTTCATCCCGTATGAGCTGTTGAGCAATAGGTCTCGGTTTTGGCTTTTTTATTGCCGTATCAATTAATTCTGACTTAATTTTTAGTGGCTTAACATCCCTTACTTCTTTCCAAAAAAGATCATCATCATCAGTCATTATGCGAGGTCAAGAGGTTGCTTCAGATGGTGTAAAGTGGTTAAGTATCGCTCTGCATCCAGCGCAGCCATGCATCCAGTCCCTGCACTTGTAACAGCCTGACGATATATGAAATCTTGCACGTCTCCTGCAGCAAACACCCCTTTAATACTAGTTGCAGTAAAGTTACCCTGTCTTCCGTATTGGGTAATAATGTATCCATTTTCCATTTTTAGCTGACCTTCAAAAATATCCGTATTTGGTTTGTGACCAATTGCAATAAATACACCATGCAAATCAATTTGTTTAATTAATCCAGACTCGGTTGACTTGATTTTAATCCCTGTAACACCAGAATCATCACCGACTACTTCATCTAGTTCTTGAAAGAGCTCCAATACTATTTTTCCTTCTTTAACTCGCTCATGAACCTTATCCATCATAATTGCTTCCGCTTTAAACTTATCTCGGCGGTGTATTAATGTCACTTTACTAGCAATATTAGAGAGGTAAAGGGCTTCTTCTATTGCTGTGTTACCACCACCAATAACTGCAACTTCTTGATTTTTATAAAAGAAACCATCGCAAGTCGCACAAGCAGAGACACCTTTGCCTAGAAAGGAAGTTTCACTCTCTATCCCTAAATATTTAGCCGAGGCACCTGTTGAGATAATCAGTGCATCACAAGTATATTCTTCATTGTCACCAATTAGGCGAAAAGGTTTTTCCTTGAGATGACAGGTATGAATATGATCAAAAACAATCTCTGTATTAAATCTACGTGCATGCTTTTCAAAGCGACTCATTAATTCAGGACCCATTACACCATCTGCATCAGCTGGCCAATTATCAACTTCAGTTGTTGTCATGAGTTGGCCCCCTTGAGCAATACCAGTTATTAATAAAGGTTTTAGATTAGCTCTAGCTGCATATACTGCAGCTGAGTAGCCAGCAGGCCCAGAGCCAAGAATGATTAAAGGTGAATGTTTTGTCATATTAGATTTATCTCGAATTTTTTAAATTTAATTTATAATTTTAGTGGACTAGGCTTAATGAATCAAACAATTAAAAATATAATCTTAATATTATTTTTTGATTGATAAACTAGGGCGTAATATTTGGAAGACATACTGATATAATTTAATATAAATTTCATAAGAGTGTTCATAATTGTTATCTAGTAAAAAATCAAAAAAAATAATTAGAAGAAATCTAGCCAACCAAAATTCTCCACGTATTTTAGCTAATAGAATTATCCGTGAAGCATCTTGGTTTGTTTTATTATTTATTGGGCTATATATAACTCTAGCTTTAGCAACATTCAATCCTTCAGATCACTCATGGTCTAATGCAGTTAATGTTGATCTTCCAATAACAAACCTAGGTGGAATTTTAGGGGCACACCTCTCAGATTTTTCCTTATACATATTTGGAATGTCATCATGGTGGTTAGTTTTCTTGAGTATTTACAGCATTTTTTTAATTTATCCTCGCATAGAAAATGAAGACCATAAAACTAAACATATTTTACTAGTTCATTACTTAGGATTTTTCCTCCTTATTATTTCTTCTTCTGCATTTGAGGCCGGACATATTATTAATTTAGATGTTAGCCTTCCATCAGAACAAGGTGGAATGCTAGGCTATCTCGTAAATGAGCTATTAAGACAAACAATTGGGTACATAGGATCATTAATTTTCCTTATTATTAGCTTTGCCATAGGATTTAGCCTCTTTACTGGTTGGTCATGGATTATTATTGCTGAAGGAGTAGGTAATTTTATTGTTAACTTAGGTCGTTTAACCTATGAAAAATTTTATGACTGGCAGGACAGGAGGGAGGGCAAAAAATTTGAACAGCAACGAAATGAAGTTGTTGCAGAAGAAAGAAAAAGATTGGAGGATCGGGCTCCTGTTTCAATTATTGAGTCCAAAACAGCTATTAAGGAAAGTTCCAGGGTTATCAAGGAAAAACAAAAAAATCTTTTTAGTGACAATGACGCCGAACTCCCACCTCTTCACCTTCTAGATCAGCCCCCAAAACAATCTGAGGTTCAATCGTCGGAGACAATCGAATTCATTTCTCGGCTCATTGAAAAGAAATTATTAGATTTTGGTATTGAAGCTAAAGTAATTTCAGCACAACCTGGACCCGTCATAACGCGCTATGAATTTGAGCCAGCTCCAGGCGTTAAAGGTAGTCAAGTAATCAATTTAGCAAGAGATCTTGCTAGAGCCTTATCAGTAGTTAGTGTAAGGGTAGTTGAAACAATCCCAGGAAAAACTTGTATGGGCTTAGAGATACCTAACCCTAGTAGGCAGATTGTTTATTTATCAGAAATTATGAGTTCAAAAGTGTTTGCAGACACTAGTGCATTACTTACGGTTGCTTTAGGTAAGGATATATCAGGTAAGGCTGAGGTGGCTGATATTGCTCGGATGCCTCATCTTTTAATAGCAGGGACAACTGGCTCAGGTAAATCAGTAGCAATTAATGCGCTGGTTTTAAGTTTACTTTACAAAGCTAATGCTAGTGAAGTGAAAATGATTCTTATTGATCCTAAAATGCTTGAGCTTTCTGTTTACGAAGGTATTCCTCATTTACTTGCACCTGTTGTTACTGACATGAGGCAGGCAGGACATGCACTAAACTGGTGTGTAGCAGAGATGGAGAGGCGATATAAGTTAATGTCTACATTTGGAGTAAGAAATTTAGCCGGATTTAACCAAAAACTTAAGGGGTCTATAGAGCAAGGGAAACCACTTACCAATCCTTTCTCTCTCAGTCCTGAAAATCCAGAGCCACTTGAGGACCTCCCTCAGATTGTTATCGTAATTGATGAGTTAGCTGATCTCATGATGGTGATGGGCAAAAAAATAGAAGAGCTTATTGCAAGACTTGCACAGAAAGCAAGAGCATCAGGTATTCATTTGGTGCTTGCCACTCAAAGGCCTTCAGTAGATGTAATCACTGGCTTGATAAAAGCAAATATCCCAGCTCGGGTTGCATTTCAGGTCTCAAGTAAAATTGACTCCCGGACCATTCTCGATCAAATGGGAGCTGAAACCCTTCTAGGTAAGGGTGATATGCTTTATATGCCACCTGGAACTGGCTATCCAGTAAGAATTCATGGGGCTTTTGTATCTGATCAAGAAGTTCATAAGGTTGTTAATTTCTTGAAGACAAAAGGCGAGCCCATTTACCGTGATGAAATTTTAAACCCGAATGAAGGCGATGTTTCATTTTCTGGAGATGAATCGAGCAGTGCTGGAGAGAAAGACCCCCTCTACGATGAGGCAGTTGCAATCGTATTAAAGACTCGAAAAGCTTCTATTTCTTATGTACAAAGACATTTAAGGATTGGCTACAATCGTGCAGCAAGAATTATTGAGGATATGGAGAAAGCTGGGATAGTCACACCAATGCAGAGTAATGGTAACCGAGAGATTGTTGCGCCAAATAATAATGATTAAGTACTTATTTGCTGCTTTATTTGTATTTAATGTTGGCGCAAAAGATATAAATGACTTTCCAAAAATTATTGGAAAAATGAAGTCTGCACAAGGTGACTTTAGTCAGAAAGTTGTCGATCAAAATGGTAAGTTAGTTCAGGAAGTGTCAGGCATATTTTCCTTTAAAAAACCTAATTTTTTTAGATGGGAGTACACAAAGCCATTTGAGAGTCAAATTATTTCAGATGGCGAACTTCTTTACCTTTACGACCCTGACCTTAAACAAGTTGTTATAAGTTCATTGAGTAAATTGGGTGGCGTTAGTCCGGCAATGCTTCTTGTTAGCGGAGATATTCATAATTCCTTCAAACTTAATTATCTTAAAAATATTGAGGCCAGAGATTGGTTTCAGGCTATACCAAAAGATAAATCAAAGTCCACATTTAAGAGTGTTCTAATAAATTTTGAAGCTGAAAAAATAAAAGAGATGAGAGTATTAGACAATTTTGAGCAAACAACTATTATTGTCTTTAAGGGTCTTGTAGTTAATAATAAAATTAACGATGAATTCTTTTTATTTAATATTCCAGAAAACGTGGATGTAATTAAAAATTAAACAATGCAAAAAAATAGCGCGCCTCTTGCTGAAGAATTAAGACCAAAAAAACTAGATCAAATTGTTGGTCAGCTTGAGATATTAGGCGAAGGTCAATCTCTTAAGGTTGCCATAGAGTCAAATAAACTGCCATCAATGATTCTTTGGGGTCCGCCAGGTGTAGGTAAAACTACGATCGCGAGAGTAATTGCAAATACTATTGAATCTGAATTTATTTCTATATCCGCCGTTCTATCAGGGGTAAAAGAAATTAGAGAGGCGATAGAAAGGGCTGAGTTTGAAAGAGACCAGCACAATAGAAAAACTATTTTATTTGTTGACGAGGTTCATCGTTTCAATAAAAGCCAGCAGGATGCATTTCTCCCTCATATTGAATCTGGGCTAATTGTCTTTATTGGTGCAACAACTGAAAACCCATCATTTGAGGTAAATTCTGCATTACTCAGTCGCTGTCAGGTTTACGTATTAAAGTCTTTAGTTAATGAAGATCTGCTCGAGATCTTAAATAAAGCATTCATTCCTAACAAAATTTCGGTTGATAAAGCTGCTAAGGAACTAATGATCTCTTATTCTAATGGAGACGCAAGGCGTTTGTTGAATTTGGCTGAGATGGTTATAAATTCTAGTGACTCAACAAAGTTGATTATTAATAAAGTGGCAATAGAGAAGTTAATTTCTGACAAAACCAGGAAATTTGATAAAGGGGGCGATCAATTTTATGATCAAATATCAGCACTTCATAAGTCGGTAAGAGGCTCTGATCCTAATGCTTCAATTTATTGGTTAATGAAGATGATTGATGGTGGTGCTGACCCACTTTACCTGGCTCGAAGAATTATTAGAATAGCTATTGAGGATATTGGTCTAGCGGATCCAAGAGCTCAGTCAATTGCTTTAGAGGCTTATCAAATATACGAGAGGTTAGGATTTCCAGAAGGTGAGCTTGCGCTATGCAATGCAACTATTTATCTTGCAATGGCTGCTAAAAGTAATGCGTCGTATATGGCATATAACCAAGTTAAGGCATTTGTAGGCAGCCAAAGACATTATGATGTACCAACTCACCTGAGAAATGCCCCAACAAAATTAATGTCCGACCTAGATTATGGAAAAAACTATCGCTACGCTCATAATGAGCCTGAAGGATATGCAGCTGAAGAAAATTATTTTCCTGAGGGCTTAGACGCTGTAGAATTTTATAAACCAACAGATCGTGGCCTTGAAAAAAAGATTTTAGAAAAAATTGATTACCTTAAAGGGCTTGATAAAAAACATAAAGAAAAGAACCGGAAAAAAAAATGATTAATATTAATATACTTAGAGACCAACCAGAACAGGCCAAGTTAGAGCTAAAAAAACGTGGCTATAAGCTTGATATAGAAATATTTGAGAAGTTAGAGCAGGAGAGAAGGTCTGTACAAGTTAAAGCACAGGAATTACAGGAGCAAAGAAATCAGGCCTCAAAAAAGATAGGGTTAGAAAAGTCAAAAGGAAATAATGTGGATGAACTGATGAGGCAAGTTAACTCAACAGCTGACATATTAAAATCCTATGAAGGGCAGTTAGAAAAAATCCAAAGTGACCTGCAGATTCTTTTACTAGATATTCCTAATATTCCTCACTCAACCGTACCTGAGGGAAAAAATGAAAGTGATAACCTTGTTGTTAAGGAGTTTGGTTCTATTAGGCTATTTAATTTTTCACCCAAAGACCATGTTGATATTGGTGTATTACATGGTTTAGATTTTGATTTAGGATCAAAATTATCTGGAGCAAGATTCGTCGTGATGAGAAATAAAATCGCTAGACTTCATCGTGCAATAGGTCAAATGATGCTAGACACTCAGGTTAATGATCATGGTTATGAGGAATGTTATACCCCTTATCTAGTTAATGAGGACTCATTAATAGGCACAGGCCAGCTTCCAAAATTCTCTGAGGATTTATTTGTTACCAGAAAGGGTAATAGTGATGAGAGCTTATATCTAATACCAACGGGGGAAGTTACTTTAACTAACTTTGTACGTGATGTAATTCTGACTAATCAAGAACTCCCATTGAAACTTACAGCATTAACCCCATGTTTTAGATCCGAGGCTGGGTCCTATGGGAAAGATACCAGGGGAATGATTAGACAGCATCAGTTTGATAAGGTTGAGATGGTTCAGGTTACTCACCCAGAAAAAAGTTATCAAGCCCTAGATGAGATGGTTTCCCATGCAGAAAATATACTCAAAAAACTCGATTTACCTTATAGAGTTGTAACTCTATGTGCTGGAGATATAGGTTTTGGCGCTGCTAAAACTTTTGATATTGAAGTTTGGATTCCTTCACAAGAATGCTACCGAGAAATATCCTCTATCTCGAATTGTGAAGACTTTCAAGCCCGGAGATTAAAAGCAAGGTATAAAGATGTTGATGGAAAAAATAAATTAATTCATACGCTGAATGGTTCTGGTCTTGCCGTAGGAAGAGCTCTGGTTGCCATTATTGAGAACTATCAATTAGAAAATGGTGATATTGAGGTCCCATCTGCACTTTTACCTTATATGGGAGGACTAAAAATAATTAGTGTTAAATAATTATTTATTAATTTTTCTGATGTTCCCTTGATCTGCGATGATTGCAGTGATGGGTAGATTATAAAATATGCCGTGTTCAAATACTCCAGGCACTTCAGATATAAACTTTGAAAGCTTATGAATATCATCATATTCAAAACGGCAATCCAACACAAAGTTTCCGTAAGACGTAATAGCGTATGCATCACCGGTGGTATTTTTCCTCAAAACACATTCCTTAGACATTTTTTCGATAATTTTTTTAGTTATTTTCCATGCAATTGGCGTAATTTCGATAGGAATTAGGAACTTTTCGCCGATTTTAGCAACAAGTTTTGATTTATCAGCAATGACAATAAATTTTGAGCTTGAGGACGCTAGAAGCTTCTCTTTAATTAAGTCATAACCTCTTCCCTTTAATAGTAATAGGTCCTCAGTGATCTCATCTGCCCCATCAACATAAAGATCAATTTTTTCAACTTGATCAATTGAAGTGTAATTTATACCTGCCTGAGAAGCTCTCTCATGACTTATGGTTGAGCTGGCAACAACATTTATCGCTAGACCCTCTAATTTTATTTTATTTGCCAATCCATCAATAAAATAATTAGCAGTAGAGCCAGTTCCAAGGCCAATAACCATATTATCTTTTACGTAATCTAATGCTGCGCTTGCAACTAATTCTTTATCATTCATGACATAAATCCTAATAGTTAGAAATTGTTGTTTATAATGTTACGATTAATAAAGATAGTAATGCATGCCTACATCAATAGTAAATAACATTTCATCAAAAGAATTTCTTCTTGAGTCTAGATTGCCTCTCAGTATTGCTATAGGTAAATTTTTTGTCAAATTTTTAAAGAATGATAAGCGTGCCATAAATATTATTACATCTAGCGTATTTGATGCAATTAGGCTTAAAGAGGAAATCTCTTGGTTTTATCCTGATCTTAATATCAATCTTCTTCCTGATTGGGAAACGCTACCTTTTGATCAAATTTCTCCGCATCCAGACCTAACGTCAGAGCGCCTTTTAACACTCTACCAAATGACACAAAAAGAATTTGATATAAATTTATTGCCAATATCGACAGTCCTGCATAGGATGCCCCCCCGCGAATATATTGAGCAATATAGTTTTCAGTTCAAAAAAGGGGATACGGTAGACATAGGTTCATTCAAGAATCGATTAATCGCAAATGGTTATTTGTGTGTTGATAAGGTCATAAATCCTGGCGAGTATGCAATGCGTGGTGGAATTATTGACATATTTCCGATGGGTTCTGTTGTGCCTTACCGTATTGATTTTTTTGATAACGAAATTGATTCATTAAGAACATTTGATGCTGACACCCAAAGAAGCTTATATCCGGTAAATGAAATTAAGCTTTTACCTGCGAAGGAATGCCCACTTGATGATAGAGGTATAACTTCATTCAGACAGAATTATAGGGAGAAATTTGAAGGTGATCCTTCAAAATCAAAAATTTACAAGGCAATTAGCAAAGGGGTCCCATTTGCTGGCATGGAATGGTATCTCCCGTTATTTTATGATACGACAAACACCATTTTTGATTACCTTGACCCAAAAGATATTACTTTTAAGTCTGGAAACTTAGCTGCATCTGCGCAGAATTACTGGAATGAAACAGAAGGTAGATTTAAGTTATATGCTTATGATGCTGAGCGACCAATCTTAAGCCCGGAAGATTTTCTTCTAAGGCCTGACATTTTTTTCAAATCTCTTAATGACTATCCTGAACTTAAGAGAAAGAGCAATGAATTACAAGAAACTCTCCCCGATTTAGGTATTGACCGTACAAATAATTTTCCTTTATTAAAGCTAAAGAATTACCAAAACCAGCAAAAGAAAAAGGTATTAATATGCGCCGAGGGACTTGGTAGAAGGGAGAGCTTGTCAGATCTTCTCAAGCAATCCGAAATAGACCACCAATCAATTGATACATGGGAACAGTTTCTGCTTGATTCTAATCAAGTTAACCTTATTGTAGGCCCATTGCATAATGGATTTGTTTCTAATGAATTTATAGTCATCACTGAAGTAGAGCTATTTCCAAACTTTATCAAGCAATCTAAGCGCTCAACAAGAGATAAAAACTTTAATAGTGAGGTTATTGTAAAAGACCTCACAGAATTAAATATAGATGATCCAGTGGTACATGAACATCATGGTGTTGGTCGATACAAGGGTTTGGTTGACCTTAATCTTGGTGATGGTATTACTGAATTTCTTCAGCTTCACTATGCTAATGAGGACAAGCTTTACGTTCCAGTTTCTCAACTTCATTCAATCTCTAGATATTCTGGAGGCCCAATGGAAACTGCCCCCCTTCATAAATTGGGTTCAGGAACATGGGAGAAAGCCAAAAGAAAAGCATTAATTCAAATTCATGATACTGCTGCGGATTTATTGAATTTATATTCTAAGAGGTCATTAAAGGTAGGGTACAGTTCAAAAATAAATTTAGTAGATTACGACCGTTTTGTTGAAGGCTTTCCATTCGAAGAAACTCCAGATCAGAGAGAGGCTATTGAAAGTGTCATTAAAGATATGGAATCAACAAGACCAATGGATCGCCTGATTTGTGGTGATGTCGGCTTTGGTAAAACTGAGGTAGCTTTACGAGCCGCATTTATATCTGTAATGAGTGGTAAGCAGGTCGTAATATTAGTTCCGACAACTTTACTTGCAGAGCAGCACTATAATAATTTTTGTGATCGATTTGCAAATTGGCCTGTAAAAATAGATGAAATATCAAGATTTAAGACAAAGAAGGAGCAGGCCGAATCAATTCAAAAGCTAGTCCAAGGGCAGGTAGATATCATTATTGGGACTCATCGACTTCTGCAGGCAGATATAAAATTTAAAGATTTGGGTCTTGTGATTATTGATGAAGAGCATCGTTTTGGTGTTCGCCAAAAAGAAGAACTTAAATCATTCCGCACAAATGTAGATGTATTAACACTAACAGCAACTCCTATACCCAGAACCCTTTCAATGGCAATGGAGGGCTTAAGAGAGTTTTCTATTATTGCCACTCCACCTCAAAAAAGACTTTCGATTAAGACATTTGTAGTTGATCATAGTAAGGGAATTATAAGGGAGGCAGTACTACGAGAATTTAATCGGGGTGGCCAAGTTTATTTTCTGCATAATGAAGTTAATACCATTCAGTCAATGCGAGAAAAATTAGTTGAATTATTACCCGAAGCTCGAATAGGTATTGCTCATGGTCAATTACGTGAACAAGAGCTTGAGCATGTGATGCAAGACTTTCATCAACAAAGAATTAATGTGTTGCTGTGCACAACCATTATAGAAACAGGAATTGATATTCCAACTGCTAATACAATTATCATTAATAGATCCGATAAGTTTGGACTAGCCCAGCTCCATCAACTAAGGGGGAGGGTGGGTAGGTCCCACCATCAGGCGTATGCATATTTATTGCTAGATGTAGACAAAAAAATCACATCACATGCAAAGAAACGATTAGAAGCTATTCAGTTGTTAGAAGATCTTGGTGCCGGTTACTATTTAGCAATTCATGATTTAGAAATAAGAGGTGCAGGAGAATTATTAGGTGACAATCAAAGTGGAGAAATACATGAAATTGGATTCAACCTATACATTGACATGCTTAATCATGCAGTAAAGCAATTAAAGGATGGTAAAGCACTAGACCTCGATAAACCACTAAATATTACAAAAGATATTAATATTCATGTACCAACAATATTGCCTCATACATATTGTCAAAATGTAAATGAACGACTAATTATCTATAAAAGATTATCAAACACTAGTAATAAAGAGCAGCTAAAAGAGCTTAAGGAGGAGCTAATAGATCGATTTGGGCTAATGCCAGATCAGACCAAAAATCTAATACTTTTTCATGAGCTTAGGATAGATATTGATGAGTATGAAATACTAAAGGTTGATGCTGGGAAGTCAGTTATTGAAATAACATTTTCAAAAGAAATTGATATCGACCCAATTAAAATTATTGATCTAATTCAGTCCGACCAACGTTACAAGATGAATGGTCCAGACAAACTAAAGATTACAATATCAATTGAGATAGTTGAAGATAGAGTAATGTTTGTCAGAAATATTCTAAAAGATTTAATATCAAATAAGAGCTAAATAACCTTGAGCGGTAAAATAAATTGCTTTTTGAGTTTGATATTTATCATCAAATAATGATTCATACATTTCAAGTTGAGTTATATGTTTTTTTGCTTCTAGGTTTAAATTTTTATCATTAAATAAGACTTTGTAATCTACAATCCATCTTTTATTATTATGGATAAAAGTTCTATCAGGAATACGTTTTTTATATGTATTTTCCTGAACAAATAAATACTCAGCTTCCATCATGTCATCTTGGTATAGTTGGTAAATCCATTTTCCATCCTCGCTATTTAGTAAGGAATTTAATGAGTTTGTTATAACCTTATAAGCTTCTTTTATCTCGTTGCTTTTGAAGCCATGGTCATTAAAAAATGACATAATATAATCTAACTTTTTACTTAATATTTCATTTATATCTACTTGATTTCTAATAATTAATTTATAATATTTATGAATTAATATCCCAGTAAATGTATGAATATCATTTTCATAGATTTTCTTTATTTCTTCACTAACAGATATAGGTTGAGTCTCTATTTCCTGGGAGTAGTGCTCTATTTTTAAACGTCGTAATTTTGGTATAGAGGTATCACTTGCTGTAGTATTTTCTGCTTTAATTTTTATGATTTCTTCATTTTTAACAATTGGCCATAAAATATTAAGGAGACTACTCCCTTCAATATTTGGTTCATTCCCACCTTTTGTAATTCTATCTTCCTTAATTGTAATTTCTTCTTCTTTTATTTTTTTCGTATTAATTGAAAATATAATATGACATTCTTTTTGTGCCCTAGTTATGGCGACATACAACAATCTTATCTGCTCATTTTTTATCCTAACTCTTTCTTTTTTCCAGTTGTAGTCAAATAGGTTTTCTATTTTTTCATTATTATTCTTAATTGAAATTAAATTGTCACCATCAAGAAGCATTAAGGGTTTTTCATCAGGCTTTACTCTTCTATTTAAGTTTGGAATGATCACACATTCATATTCTAAGCCTTTTGCAGCATGTATCGTCGAAATGATAACTGGATTTATATTATTAGGATTGTTAGTAATATTTATGCCATCTGTGATCTTATCTAATTTATTAAAATTTATTGATAATGAATTACTACATTCATCTATCAGTTCTAGAAATGTATCTATGTGCTCCAAATCATCATTGTCTCTTAAGCATTTATCGCCCATCAACATTCTCCATACGGATTCTATGAAAAATCGATGTGACACTCTTCCTCTATAGCCTATTGTTCTTGAAATAACATCTCTTAAAAAATACAATCTCTTTTTATTATTCTCATCAAGCTTATTAGTGATATTAGGGTCGTTAATTACATCCCAAGCATCCATATCGTGGTTATATTCAAATAAGATTGATAGTGACCTAAGGTCTAGTCCGCACCATGGCGCCCTTAATATCGCTATCCAGTGCGTCTTGTCATCAAGGTTATAAAGTGCTTTGGTGAGAGACATAATGTCTTGATATATTTGTTGATCCTTAACCTGATCAATTCCAATAGCCTCGAATGGGATTTCTTTACGTTGCATTTCTCGAAGAATCTCTTTTATAGTAAGTCGAGTCCGAGTTAATATCGCTATTTTAAGACCGGGAGTTTTTTTTCTAAGCGCATCTATTTTCTCAACTACAAATTTTGCTTCCGCCCTAAATAAGCTAGATTTAGTAAACTCATTTGTTTGGAGGTGGTGAATTGAAACTCCTGCACCTTTTAAATCTTTTTTGCCATATATAAAAGGTAAATAAGGAGCTGCACCTTTATCTGAATTTTCTTGTGGAAATATCATAGGCATATTGGTGTTACACCAGTTAATGATATCTTCACATGATCTAAAATTTTTCTTTAATTCTCGATTCATTAATTTTACTCCACCAATACCATCTCCTTTGGCATTGATAAAATGCTTAACTTCAGCCTTTCGAAATCTGTATATAGATTGCATTGAGTCACCAACTATAAATAAGGATTTAGCTGGGTCATTAGGAAAATTATTGATCAGCAATTTTAAAAATTTTAATTGTGAATCATTAGTATCTTGGAATTCGTCAACTAGGATATGGGAGACGTCATGACCAAGAACAACCTCAATTGGGCGCTCTTCTAATACGTCAATTGCTAACAATTGCACCTCAGTAAAATCAATTTGGTTTTTTCCTTTAAGGGCTACCTTTAGTTCTGCATACATAAGTCTTAATAATCTAAATAGGGAGGGTATTATTGGAAAAACATCTTTTATATTATCCTCATTTAAAACATTACTAAAATTGTTTAAAATACTAATTTCATTGATATTTTTATTAAATATATTTGAAATTTTTTCTAGCATCTCATTTTTAAATTTGGCTCTAATGGTATGCTCATTTGTGAAGATTAAACTAAGTAAATCTTTCCAGGATTCTGCATTTTTAGAATTAAATTGGTGTTGTAGCTCAGGATTTTTTTTTGATTTTAGCTCTATATAAATTGCTCTTAATTCCTCAATCTCTAATAGCGTAAATATATCATTAATCTCAATAATCCTTTGTTCTATTTCCTTATGGTAGGAACTAATATAATAATTCTCAATTTGGCTGTCGTTGTATTCTGTTAGCTTAATAACGTGCGGGAACCATTGGTCTCTTTTCTTTATCATTGCCATAAATTCATTAACAATTGTCTGGTGATTTTCATTAAGATATAAAAGCAGCTTCTCAACATCCTGGTGATTTTGTGGTTCTTTGATAACTTCATTTATGGCTATTTCATATATGTCATCAAGATATTCAGTTAAACCCTCAACTTTTGGGTACTCACTTAGAAGTGGTTCTCTCAACAATATTTGAAAGGCTAACGAATCTATAGTCATTATCTTTAAACTGTCTAAATAATTATCGTCCCAATTATTTTTTTTGGAGTGCGCACTTAATTCTTTTTGTTTGGATTTGGAAAGCTCATCAATAACGTCCTGAACTTTCTTCCTCATTTCATTTGCTGCTTTTTTTGCGAAGGTTAATGCGATAATCTCGTTTGGATTATTAACCTTTAGTAGAAGTTTTACAATTCTCTTAGCCAATATCGTTGTTTTTCCAGATCCTGCTGGGGCAGAAAGAATAAAGGAACTAGGATTATTAATAACCTCAACTCTTATTTTTTCATCATCAATTTCGCTTGTTGTTCCCATTATTCCGACTTTGCACGGTTGTAGTCGTTACTATCAGGTAAGCGAAGAATGGATTTTACTTTACAGTACTTCAAATCATCCTCATTAATTACAACAACTCCAGCCTTTCCTGCCAGATAGTCTGAAGCTATGTAATTAATTTCGTTATGCCAAAATGTTAATAAATCCTGCCATTTATTAATGATTGGATTTTTCTTATCATTAAATTTGACGTAAGGCGCAAGCTTATCTCTCGATATACCTTTGAGTGTGTATTTTTTTCTACTTATTGTTGCGTACATAAATCCATTAATGTCTTTGTGATTGCTAAAGCATGCGTAGATAGGTAGCTGTAAACTCTTTAAACTATCTTTATTATAGAAACTATCGATTGATTCTGTTTTTCCAGTCTTGTAATCAACAATAATTTTATTAGAATCGATTAAATCAATTCGATCAATTGTTATATTAAATTGCATACGATTAATATTTATTTGCTGTTTTTCTTCCGTACTTATGACTTCAAAATCATGACTACGTTCTTTTTCCACGTCTACCCACTTAGTTAAAACTTCCTTAAGCTCCTTACTTTCTGTTTCAATTAGGACTTTAGGCATCATTGGATAGTTTTTTTTATAGTCAGCAATTACAGTTTTAACAATCTCATCAATTCTTATTATTAGGTCAGAGTCTAGGGTATTTGAAAGCTTATCTGAGGATTCCATAAGCTTCCAAAAAAGCTCTAATGATTTATGTACGAGGTTTCCTCTAGCCATTGGTGATATTTCTTCTTGTAGATCAAATTCATAGCTTTCTGCCCCAAGTCTAAAACTATAAAATGCCCATGCTGGACAAATTAACTGAGCCTCTAAACATTTTATCCCTTGACGTACTTCAACAAGATCGGAATTCAGAGGAGGGGCTATATGATCTTCTATCCACTCATGATTCCCCACCCATTCTTCATTGTCATTGGAATTACTGGACACTATTTTATCGACATATGTCTCATCAGAAATAATATCAATTTCATTTGGTAAATTAGTTTTTTTAATTTTTAAATCTTGATATTTTTTTGAGTATGAAATTGTTATATCTTCTGATGAGCCTCCTATTCTCTTTAACTTAATCTCAAGGCCAATTTTTAAACTATGATTGTCATTAATATGGTACTTATCTTTAATTTTTCTTGATAATAATGGATTGCCCTGATTGTTTCCTGGATAGTAAATATCATTCATATTCATTATCCAAATTGCATCATATTTTTTTATTGGATATTCATCAAATCCGTATATATCAATTGTCGCACTATCGTTAAATAGCTTTGGTACATAACTCTCTAAGTAA
>Ga0307998_1000287_pt1 | contig 29623 bp, 21 predicted proteins | sample Davwhametageno37_FD_203147 | JGI IMG/M metagenome (GOLD analysis project Ga0307998, IMG submission 203147) | Marine microbial communities from Davis Island wharf, Antarctic Ocean - #37 | ecosystem: Environmental > Aquatic > Marine > Unclassified | place: Antarctic Ocean: Davis Island wharf... | reverse complement strand
GTCTAATGTTCCTTGGCTTTGCATTTCTTCTAATGCTGAGATTCTTGCTAAAAGATTTTCTGAAGTTTGTTCCTGATTGATAAAAAGTATTGCTCCTTTATCAGCATTATTAATCAATTTAAATATATCATCTAATCCCTTATAAATTGAGCCCGTAAGCATACCTAAAATATCATTTGTTATTCTAGAAGAATGTATTCTTGTTAAAACAATATCATCAAGACTCAGATTTCCTTTTGTTAAAGCTAAATGAACATTTCCATTAGTAGTTTGTTCATAAGCACGCATTCGAAAGGTTCCGTATCTTGTTTTAATTTCGTTATCTGATTTTTTCACAATAAGACTATCATGTTGCATTCTATATGAAACCAAATCTTCAATTGAAACTATTTTTAGATTGAATTTATCCGCAACTTTCAAAAGTTCAGGAATACGTGCCATGGTTCCATCCTCGTTCATGATCTCGACAATTACACCTGCAGCATTTAAACCCGCTAATCTAGCAAAGTCAATTGCAGCTTCTGTATGACCAGTCCTTCGCAAAACACCCCCTGTTTTGGCAATTAATGGAAAAACATGACCAGGCCGTGATAAGTCATAGGGAGTTGTTTTTGGATCAACTAATGCTTTAATAGTCTTGGCTCTGTCAGAGGCTGAAATACCTGTAGTTACTCCATTTCCTTTTAAATCAACTGAAACTGTAAATGCGGTTTCAAGTGGATCTGTATTATTAGATACCATTTTTGTTAAATGTAATTCTTGGCATCTTTCTTCAGATAGAGGTGAACATATTAACCCTCTTCCATTTGTAGCCATAAAATTTATTAACTCAGGGTTTACTTTATCAGCAGCAGCAATAAAATCACCTTCGTTTTCGCGATTTGCATCATCTACAACAATGATAACTTCACCATTTTTTATAGATTCAATTGCATCGGGAATACTATTTAATTGTATAATGTCTTTATTCATTTTTTTTCGTTTCTTTCTTTAAAGAGACTAATTTTTTAAACTTTTCTTGTAATGGATAATATATATTCAACAAGTTAATAAACCCCTTGTCTGCTGAAGCTCTTCTTGTCAGAAGGATAGCTACTGGAGCTATAATAAAGGTAGAAAGCCAAGCCGCTAAAAATGGAGAAATACTGTTGTCCTCAGCTGCATTTTTACTAAACAATCCAATATAGTGGTAGGTTAAAAATATAATTATTGAAAGAACTAGAGGTAGACCCAATCCTCCTTTTCTAATAATTGCTCCCAATGAAGCACCAATTAAAAATAAAAAAAGTGCGGCAAAAATTAATGTGTATTTTTCGTGCAGTGCAATTTTATGAAGATTTATGAATTTTTGAAATGCAAAAAATGATTTTTTTTTAGTGTTTAAATTTCTTAAAGTAAGTTGTAATTTAGATTTGCTATCCTCAAGAACCCTAGTTAATTTCCAATTTTCATCAGTAATAATAAAGTCAAAGATGTTTTTAGGTAGGCTATCTATTGTTAACGGTTTATTATTAATAGCACTACCAATTGAGCTTTGCCGAATAAAATTTTGACTAAATGCATTTTGTTCTTTACTAAATCTTTGCTCCAGTGAGTCAATATTTTTGTTAAGTTGATTTATTTTTTGCATTTTAAAAGTAGATGTGTAGTTTTCTTGTTCCAAATCAACTTTATTAAATTCAGATAAATCAATATTCATTTCATATTCTTCAAACGCTACTTTTGTATGAGGGATTCGTCTACGATCTTCACTTTTTTTTGGAATCACCTCTTCGTAACGGTTGCCATTGTATAGAACTAATTTTAAATTAGGATCAGTAGTTTCACTTTTCATTTCACCACGCTCTGCTTTAATAACGACATTGTTCTCATTATTAGGAGTGTATTCATGAATGATGATATCTTCTAAAAAGCGTTCATTATCTCCATATTTTCTTGACACTTTTATATTGATATCTCCTATTTCATTAAAAATTCCTTCTCGTATTGCTAATGTTGGTTCTAGCTTAGCTAAATTTCTGCGTAAATTATAGGATTTTAATTCACCATAAGGAATTATATGATTGGAAAAATAAAATGTTCCTATTCCTAAAAAAAGATGAAAAATCGACAAACCTAATAGTGCTCGTTGTAGTGAAATACCTGTGGATTTCATAGCAGCAAACTCATAATTTTCTGCTAAACTTCCATAAGTCATTAAAGATGATAAAAGAACTGATAATGGTAGCACTAATGGAATTAGTTTAGGTGAGTAATAGAGCAAGAATTTTCCTATAATAAATATATCAAGTCCTTTTCCGGCAAGCTCATCTATATAAAGCCAAAAAGTTTGAATAACAAAAATAAACATACAAATAGTAAATACACTGAGTAAACTACTCAAATAAGTTTTTAATATATATCGGTCTATAATTTTCAATTATTCTATTTATTAATATAAAAATCCGGATATTTTTTAGTGTTGAAAGTGAAAAAATCATCTTTCAGTACTACATTGACTGATTCGTTTGATAGAGTTAAAGTTGTTTTGGTTCCCTTACTGCCAATTTCGATTAAACGATAGATGCTTTTTTTTACAAGATCTATTCCTAATAGAAGATATTTAACATCTTGTTTTTCTTCACTCGGAATAAGTTTTACAAACTGTATAGAACGTCCTAAAACACTTTGTTTGATATCCCATTGGTAATCATAACCCGATTTATAAAAATTTAAAAGCTTGGTCGGATTGATTCCAAAATCTTCACCTTCTTCAGGAGTACTAATTGTAATTTCTTGGTTTTCAGGGACTACAGTATAAGTTTTTTGCCCATCAAAAAGCTGTTCTGCTCCTAAGTAATTAAGTTTATATTTATTTTCTGATACCGTTATTGAACCGTTTGTTTCTTGTCTAATATTTTCTTGACGATTTTCAAGAACATAGGAAAATTCAAAAGTAAAATTTTCATATTTAGAAATTGTTTTGGATACTTCATCTAGTAATTTTTTTGCATTTTCTGAAGTTTGTGCAATGGAAGTCTCTGTGCCTAAAGTTTGGATTATTATGAATAATAAAATTATTTTTTTCATAAAACGTCAGCATTTAAAAGTTTGTCTAATGCGGTAAAATCAGAAATCAAAACCTGTCTTGCTTTACTACCCTCAAAAGGGCCAACAATTCCAGCTGCTTCCATTTGATCTACAATTCTTCCTGCTCTGTTATAACCCAATTTTAATTTACGTTGCAATAATGATGCTGAACCTTGTTGTGCTGTAACGATAACCTCTGCTGCTTGTCTGAATAATGCATCACGATCACTGGCATCGATATCTAAAGTAGAATTATTTTCTTCTCCTACATATTCTGGAAGAAGATGGGCATCTGCATATCCGCGCTGCCCACCAATATATGCAGAAATTCGTTCAACTTCAGGAGTATCTACAAAAGCACATTGAATTCGGGTTAATTCATTACCTTGAGTATAAAGCATATCACCACGTCCTATAAGCTGATCTGCACCACCACTATCTAAGATAGTTCTGGAGTCAATTTTTGAGGTTACTCTAAAAGCAACTCGAGCAGGAAAATTTGCTTTAATAATACCGGTAATTACATTTACTGATGGTCGTTGTGTAGCTATAATAAGATGAATTCCAATAGCGCGTGCCAATTGAGCTAATCGAGCAATAGGAGTTTCAACTTCTTTTCCTGCTGTCATAATTAAATCAGCAAATTCATCTACAACTAGTATAATATATGGCAAAAAGCTGTGTCCATCGTTAGGGTTAAGTTTTCTTTCTCGAAATTTTTTATTGTATTCTTTTAAGTTACGACACATAGCATTTTTAAGTAATTCGTAACGATTGTCCATTTCTATGCAAAGAGAATTTAAGGTATTAATCACCTTAGTGTTGTCAGTAATTATTGCATCTTCTGTATCAGGAAGTTTAGCTAAATAATGTCTTTCAATTTTATTATAAATATTGAGTTCTACCTTTTTAGGATCAACCAAAACAAATTTTACTTCTGCTGGATGTTTTTTATATAGCAGTGAAGTAAGAACTGCATTAAGACCTACAGATTTCCCTTGACCTGTTGCTCCAGCCATTAATAAATGCGGCATTTTAGCTAAATCAACCACAAAGGTTTCGTTACTAATTGTTTTTCCTAAAGCAATGGGCAACTCCATTTCTGCATTTTGGAATTTGGATGCACTTATAACAGAACGCATAGAAACAATACTAGGATTCTGATTTGGAACCTCTATTCCAATGGTTCCTTTGCCTGGAATTGGAGCAATAATTCTAATTCCAAGTGCCGAAAGAGAAAGAGCAATATCATCTTCAAGATTTTTAATTTTCGAAATACGAATTCCTGCATCGGGAATAATCTCGTAAAGTGTAACAGTTGGACCAATAGTTGCTTTGATATTAGCGATACTTATTTTATAATTATTTAAGGTGTCAACAATCTTGTTTTTATTTACTTCTAATTCTTCTTGATTGATTGTGATACCACTATCTTTATAGTCCTTAAGTAAATCTAGATTAGGCATCCTAAAATTACTTAATTCAAGTGTGGGATCAAAAAACCCTTGCTTTTCAACTAATTTTTTTGCTAATTTTTCATCAACAGTATCTTCTTCTTCTGAAGTTTCAATTTCCATTTGAATTTCTTCTTTTTTAATAGAAGTTTTTATTAATGTCTCTTCAGATTCTTTTTGCTCTACTTTATTGGATTTTAATTCTAACTCTTTAACTTGATTAAAAGCTGTTTCTATATCAAAATCAACAGATTTTTCTCTTTCTTTTTCATTTTCGAATGTGTTTCTTTTTTCTTTTTGTTGATTGATTTTTTTCCACCAAATTTTTAATTTCTCTGGGGTCCATTTAAATTCTATAACTATAAAACTCAAAAAGAAAAAAAGCAAAACTCCAAACAATCCTAGTCTGCCAATATAGATAGTTAAAAAAGTATTTATTTCATATCCTACGATTCCTGATAAAAAAGGGCTGTCTACCAAAACATATCCTAGAGCTATACTGGACCACAAGATGTGTACCAACCCCCATCCCCAAATAATATTTAATTTATGCGTAGTTCCTTGAAAAAAAAGTTTGTAGCCAGTGATGCCTAATAAATAACAAAATAGAAAAGCAGACAGTCCTACTCCTTTGTACATAAAAAAATGACTAACATAAGCACCCAATTTATTAAGAATGTTCTTAGCCTCAATCGTTTTGTCAGATATAGCTCCCAGGGTGCTGAAATCTGATTTCCAATTAATAAGGTATGAAGAAAAAGAAATAGCTAGAAGAAAAGCAATTAGTAAAAAAGCACCACCAAATAATATTTGTCGTTGTCGATTTTTTATTAACTTTATTTCTGGAGTGTTGCTTTTTTTTGACATTAGTTTATTCTCATACTACAAAAATACAAATTCAAAATCAATAAAATGGAGTATTTTTTTTACTTTTGGACATATAAAATCAGACACTTTTTAATACTAAGTGATACTGAATTAGTCTTGATTTATTGGGTATAGAATTTACTAATACAACTATGTGTAAATCTAATGTGTTTGATCGAAAATATATTTAATATATAGGTATCTTTAAATATATAAAAATATTGAATGAAACTTTCTGAGCAAACTAACGGATCAAAAGATCAATCTGGTGCAAAATGTCCTTATTTAAGTGAAATAGTTAATCATGCTGCGGGTTCTAGCCCAATAAATAGAGATTGGTGGCCAAATAAGTTAAAGTTAAACATTTTACGCCAAAATTCAAGCCTCACCAATCCAATGGGAGATGATTTTGATTATGCAAAAGAATTCAATAGCCTTAATTTAGAGATATTAAAAAAAGACGTTATCAAATTGATGACAACTTCTCAAGATTGGTGGCCTGCAGATTACGGACATTATGGTCCTTTTTTCATACGAATGGCATGGCATAGCGCTGGTACATATCGTATTGCAGATGGAAGAGGAGGTGCTGGTGCTGGTATGCAACGTTTTGCACCATTAAACAGTTGGCCAGATAATGGAAACCTTGATAAAGCACGTTTATTATTATGGCCAATCAAGAAAAAATATGGAAGAAAAATTTCATGGGCTGATTTAATGATTTTAGCAGGAAACTCTGCCCTTGAGTCTATGGGCTTTGATACTTATGGTTTTGGTGGAGGTCGAATAGATGTATGGGAGCCTGAGGAAGATGTTTATTGGGGTCCAGAAAACGAGTGGCTTGGTGACGAAAGATATTCAGGAGATCGTGAGCTTGAAAGTCCACTTGGAGCTGTTCAGATGGGATTAATATATGTAAATCCACAAGGTCCAAATGGAACACCAGATCCACTTGCATCTGCAAAAGATATCCGAGAAACTTTTGGTCGTATGGCAATGAATGACGAAGAAACTGTTGCTTTAGTTGCGGGAGGACATACCTTTGGGAAAGCACATGGTGCTGCTGACCCTGATGTATATGTTGGTAATGAACCTGAAGGATCAAGTATTGAAGAACAAAGTTTAGGGTGGAAAAATTCTTTTGGAAGCGGTGTTGGAGATGATACAATTACAAGTGGAATAGAGGGAGCCTGGACACCAAATCCAACTCAATGGGATGATGATTATTTTAAAGTTTTATTCGAATATGATTGGGAGTTGACCAAGAGTCCTGCAGGAGCTCATCAATGGACTCCTACTGCTTCTTCTAATGCTAAATTAGCTCCAAGAGCAGGTGATGCTTCAAAAACTCAAGCATTAATGATGACTACGGCAGATATGGCTCTTAAAATGGACCCAATTTATGAACCTATTTCAAAGTACTTTTATAAAAATCCGACTGCATTAGCAGAGGCCTTTGCAAAAGCATGGTTCAAATTAACTCATCGTGATATGGGACCACGTTCTTTGTATTTAGGCTCTGATGTTCCTTCACACGATTTAATATGGCAAGATCCTATCCCTGCATCAGATACTCCAATCATTAATAATGATGACATCGAAGTATTAAAAAAAATGATATCGGATTCAGGTTTATCTGTTTCTAAATTAGTTTCTACTGCTTGGGCTTCTGCTTCTACTTATCGAGGATCAGATAAACGTGGTGGTGCAAATGGAGGGCGAATTCGTTTAGCACCTCAAAATAGTTGGGAAGTAAATAATCCTTTACAATTAGCGGAAGTTTTAAATGATTTGGAAGTGATTCAAACAAAGTTTAATAAAAATCACAGTGGAGCACAAAAAGTATCGATTGCAGATCTGATTGTTTTATCAGGCTCTGTCGGAATTGAAAAAGCTGCAAATAATGCAGGTCATAAAATTGAAGTTCCATTTTCACCGGGAAGAACTGATGCCTCAGCTTCTCAAACTGACGCTACTTCATTCTCTGTTTTGGAACCCCAAGCAGATGGATTTCGTAATTATACCAAAAAAAAATATAACGTATCTACTGAAGAGATGCTTATCGATAGAGCACAACTATTGACTCTTACTGCTCCAGAAATGACTGTTCTAGTGGGAGGATTACGTATGCTAAACACAAATTTTGATATGTCTAATCAAGGTGTTTTAACATCAGAAAAGGACACTCTTAACAATAATTTTTTTGTTAATCTCTTAGATTTTGGTATAACCTGGGAATCAATTTCTGATGAACAAGACACCTTTGAAGGTCGAGATCGAAAAACAAAAGAGATTAAATGGACAGCTTCAAGAGTAGATCTTATTTTCGGATCCAATTCAGAACTCAGGGCCCTTTCTGAAGTATATGCTTGTGAAGATGGTAAAGATCAATTCATTTCAGATTTTGTTAAAGCCTGGACTAAAGTGATGAATTTAGATCGTTTCGATTTATAATAACTGAAAATATTCATTTAAGAAATCATTTAAGATCTTTTATTTTTATATCTAAAGCAGCATATATTAGTGTCATGAAAGGACTCAGCCAATTGAAAACTGCATAGATAAAATATTCATCTACCCCTACACCTAAAACACTAGATTGATAAGCTCCACATGTATTCCATGGTATTAAAACGGATGTAACCGTCCCGGAATCTTCTAAAGTTCTACTTAAGTTTTCAGGAGCTAATTTTCTTTCCTCATAAGCTTTAGCAAACATCTTTCCTGGAATTACTATTGATAAATATTGATCTGATGCTGTCAGATTAATTGCTAAGCAAGATGCAACAGTACTCGCAAATAATTTAAAGGTACTTTGAGCCCAATTTAAAAGGGCATTGCTAATTCTATCTAATGCACCAATCGCTTCCATAACTCCTCCAAAAACCATAGCACAAATTATTAGCCAAATGGTATCTAACATACCTTTCATTCCTCCTGAAGTAAAAAGATCGTTAAGCAGTGGATTGGTTGAATTGATTTCTGTTGATACTGTGATAGCATCTATTATGCCTCGATAAGCAACAGAAGGAGTAAGAATATTGGATTCAGTGATTTCTAATAATATATTACTTTGAAAAATCAATGCAAAGATTGCTCCCAAAATTGTGCCAATAAGAAGTGCGATGAGTGGTGGACTTTTTTTAACAATTAAAAAAATAACGGTTGAAGGGACTAGAAAGAGCCAAAGATTTATAGTAAATTTTTCTTTAATTGATATCAATAAACTTTCTATATCGGCATTTCCAGTAGTTGATTGAGTAAAGCTTAAAATAAAAAAAATAATAAGTGTTATTAAGATACTAGGAACAGTAGTTAAGGTCATGTAGCGTATATGGGTAAATAGATTACCGCCAGCCATTGCAGGGGCTAAATTAGTAGTATCTGAAAGAGGAGAAAGTTTATCCCCAAAGTAAGCTCCTGAAATAACGGCTCCTGCTACCATTCCTACTGGAATACCTAATACTTTGCCTATTCCTATTAATGCGATTCCAACCGTAGCAGAGGTTGTCCAGCTACTTCCTGTTGCTATAGAAATAATCGCACAAATGAAAATACATGCAGGTAAAAATATACTTGGATGTAAAATCTGTAAACCATAATAAATCATAGCAGGAATAATTCCACTAATTAACCATGTTCCTGCTAGAGCTCCTACAAACAACAAAATCAGTAAAGCTCCTGTAACTGATTGTAAATTTTCAGCTATTTTTTGAATCATTGTATCGTAACTGATTTGTCGACTAAATCCTACAATTGCAGCTACAGAAGCTCCCAACAACAACATGAATTGATTTGATCCGCTTAATGCATCATCTCCATAAATAATAACATTATAGGACAATAAAAGAACTAATACAACAACAGGTAAAAGAGCAATTTTTAGAGAAAGATTTTTATTTATCAAGCTATTTGGTTTAGATGCATTACAATTCTAATCAATTTAATTTAAATCATTCCCATATTTTTCTTTAGCCTTTGAATAATTTATTTTCAATACTAATTAGATTTGGAAGTATTTTTCCATCAGTTATCAAACTTTATAAAAACTTTATAAAAATAAAAATAAAAATAAAATCCAATCTACTTGATTATGGGGAGCCAAGAAACATTTGTACTTTTATAAACAAATAAATAATTAGTTTATGAGTGGATATGATGTTGCAGTAATTGGTTCTGGTCCCGGGGGTTATGTGTGTGCGATTCGTTGTGCTCAATTGGGAATGAAAACAGTTTTAATAGAGAAATACAATGCACTTGGAGGAACATGCTTAAACGTAGGGTGTATTCCATCTAAATCACTACTAGATTCTTCTCATCACTATGAGGAAGCTACTAAGAATTTCGCAGAACACGGCATTGAAATTGAAGGAAAAATAAAAATCAATTTCAAGAAAATGATTGACCGTAAAGCCGCTGTAATAGTACAGACTACTAAAGGTATAGATTATTTAATGCAGAAAAACAACATAGATGTTATTATTGGAATGGGAAGCTTTATTGATGCTACTCACATTAAAGTTGAAGGGAAAAATCCACAAGTAATAGAAGCTAAGAATTTTATAATCGCAACAGGTTCTAAGCCAGGAAGTTTACCATTTGTCACGCTAGATAAAGAACGAGTCATCACCTCTACAGAAGCTTTAAAATTAAAAGAAATCCCAAAACATTTGGTAGTAATTGGTGGTGGAGTTATTGGTTTAGAATTAGGTCAAGTTTATCGCCGTCTTGGTGCCGAGGTCTCAATTATAGAATATGCTGACCGTATTACCCCTATAATGGATGCAGGACTATCTAGAGAGTTAATGAAGGTCATGAAAAAGCAAGGGGTGAAATTCTTTCTTTCTCATGGTGTTAATAAAGTAGAGCGAGATGTTAATAACGTTACTGTAACAGCTATTGATAAAAAAGGAATTGAAGTAATCTTTGAGGGAGATTATTGTTTAGTATCTGTAGGACGTCGACCTTACACAGCTGGTCTTAATACTAAAGCAGCGGGTGTTAAACTTAATGAAAAAGGACAAGTAGAAGTAAATGATAACCTGCAAACTACAACTTCTAATATTTATGCTATTGGTGATGTTGTAAGAGGAGCAATGTTAGCTCATAAAGCTGAAGAAGAAGGTGTAATGGTTGCGGAATTTATAGCAGGACAAAAACCCCATATTGATCACAATTTAATTCCTAATGTAATCTATACATGGCCTGAAGTTGCAGCAGTTGGAAAAACAGAAGAGCAACTAAAGGTATCTGGGATTAAATATAAAAGTGGGCAGTTTCCAATGCGAGCACTCGGACGAGCTCGAGCTAGTATGGATGTTGATGGTTTTGTAAAGATTCTTGCTGATGCTGAAACAGATGAAGTATTAGGAGTTCATATTATAGGTGCCCGGGCTGCAGATTTAATTGCTGAAGCAGTAACGGCTATGGAGTTTCGTGCTTCTGCTGAAGACATAGCTCGTATGAGTCACTCGCATCCAACTTATGCAGAGGCTATTAAAGAAGCGGCTTTAGCTGCTACTGATGATCGTGCTTTGCATATCTAGTCATTAACAAGTATTCTTCTGAATTAAATTTGAAAATAAAGATATTGATGCTGTAGTAATTACCTCTGTTGGACATTGACATACCCAAATTGCTCTAGACGCTGCTAAAGCCGGAAAGAATATTTATTTTGAAAAAGCTTCGTATAGTTCTGTAGCTAAGGACATACCGTAGTTAATACTGCAAGAAAATATTATCGGTTTTTTCAGAATGGAAGAATGCAGAGCTTACGGGAGCGTTTTCGACATGCTGTAAAATTAATTAGAAATGTTTAAATATGACCCCAGTTCAAATTTATTAGATCGAGCTTATAGAGGTAAATGTGATTATAAAGATTGAATTAATTTCATCTTTTCTCTTATTGCTTCTAATTGTAAATTTCCAATACCACCGATATGAGTATGATTTAAATCCCTTTTAGGCTTGAACTTTCCTTTTGTAATATCAGAACTCATTTTTTGATAAGCTTCTCTAAAAGGGATCCCTGCATTTACCCATTCGTTTAATGTGTCAACACTAAATAAATAATCATATTTTGTATCATCTGTTATATTTTGACGTACTTTAATTTTCGCTAAACTAAAGTTCATTAATTCTAAGCAAGCTTTAATTTCTTGAAATGCTTCAATGATAGGGCCTTTTGCCAATTGCATTTCTCTGTGATAGCCACTTGGCAAATTTGAAGTTAATAATGTAAGCTGTTGAGGAAGTCCTTGAAGCATGTTACATTTTCCCCTTATTAATTCAAAAACATCTGGATTTTTTTTATGAGGCATAATACTTGAGCCTGTTGTGAGTTCCTCAGGAAAGCTAATAAAATCAAAATCTTGTCCCATATATTGACATATATCCATAGCAAGTTTGGAAAGAGTATACCCTAACATTCCAATTGATGTTGCTGTGACTTTTTCAATTTTACCTCGCCCCATTTGAGAAGCAATAACATTGTATTTTAGGGTATTAAACTTTAATTTTTCTGTTGTAAAATTCCGATCAATAGGGAAAGAACTTCCGAAACCAGCAGCACTACCCAGGGGATTTTGATCTGCTAATTTTTGTGCTGTATTTAGAAAGGAAACATCGTCTATTAAACTTTCTGCGTATGCTGAAAACCATAAACCAAAGGATGAAGGCATTGCGATTTGCATGTGCGTATAGCCAGGCATAAGATCATTTTTATGTTTTTCTGCTAACTTTAATAATAGGTTAAAAAGATTTTGAACTTCATTTTTAACTTCTCCTAATTCAGTCTTAATATATAGCTGTATAGCAACCAAAACTTGATCATTACGAGAACGAGCTGTGTGAATTTTTTTACCTACATCTCCAAGCTTTTTAGTCAATAAAAATTCAATTTTAGAGTGCATATCTTCAAACTCATTTTCTATTTTAAATTTTCCTTCTTCTGCTTCTTTTTGAATATGATTTAATTCATTTATCAAACCTTTAGTTTCGTTTGAATTCAAAAGTCCAATATTTTCTAGCATTTGAGCATGAGCTTTCGATGCTATACAATCGTAAGGTGCTAATACTAAATCATAAGTACGATCATTTCCTACAGTAAATTGATCAATTTTTTTATTTGAGGTAACATCTTTTTGCCAGAGTTTCATATTTTTTTAATTGTTAACTATCTAAATGATTTTTAAAGTATGCTTTTTAATAACTGAATATAAAAAGAGATACCCTCTTCAATTTCTTTTACATAAATGAATTCATCTGCTGAATGAGATCGTGTAGAATCTCCAGGACCTATTTTAAGGGATGGACAATCCAAAGCCGCCTGATCAGAAAGAGTAGGTGAGCCGTAGGGTTTTTTACCCAAGGAAATCCCTGATTTAATTAAGGGATGATTTAAGTCAATTGATGAGCTTTTTAGACGTAAAGAACGAGCATTTACATCACACGGAAGTGATGCTATTAGCTTCTTTTCAATTTCTTCATTGGTATAACATTCATTGACACGAACATCAATAACCATTTCAACTTCAGAAGGAACCACGTTATGCTGATTACCTGCATTAATTTGTGTTATTGTTACTTTAATGGGTCCTAGGACGGGTGATATTTTTTTAAATATAAGATTTTCAATAGCTTTAATAACCTCTGGAATTTTTAATAGAGGATTATTTGTATTTGGATGCGCTGCATGACTGGGACTCCCCTTAATAAGCAAATCAAATACCACCAAACCTTTTTCAGCGACAGCTAAATCCATTAAAGTTGGTTCCCCTATAATTGCCAAATCAATTTTAGGTAACTCAGAAAGTAATCCCCGTAAACTTTTTTCCCCTGCGATTTCTTCTTCAGCTGAAGCTACTAAAAGCAAGTTGTATTTTGGATTGGGATGATCATAATAATATGTAAATAAAGATATTAAAGAAACAAGCGCGCCTCCAGCATCGTTACTTCCTAGGCCGTATAATTTACCGTCTATAATGTCTGGTGAAAATGGATTTCGAGTGTATGCATTATTGGGTTTTACAGTATCATGATGTGAATTCAGAAGAAGTGTCGGTTTAGTTGAGTCAAAGGTTTTATTAGTAGTCCAAAGATTATTATCTTTTCTATTATAAAGAATCTTATAGTGGTCAAACCATTTCGAAATTCGATCAGCAGTCTTATTTTCGTAACTTGAAAAGGATTCAATACGAATTAAATCTTGTAAAAGTGAAAGTGCGTTTTGTGTTAACATTATAGTTCTATTTTTGTGTATTGCACGGCTTCATTAATGATTTTTGGACTCCCTATTCTAACTTGATTAACCCCTTTTCTTAGTGCATTGAAGCAATTTTCTATTTTAGGAATCATTCCCGAATGAATTAATCCCTTTTTTATCATTGATTTATATGTTTTTAAATCTATTTTAGTAATTAGAGACGATTCATCTTCAATATTTTCAAGAACTCCATTTTTTTCAAAACAATAGCTTAAAGTTACTTCAAACTCAGCGGCCATTGATCCAGCTAAACTTGCTGCAATTGTGTCAGCATTAGTATTTAATAATTGTCCATCTCCATCATGAGAGATTGCACAACAAACAGGAGTAATTCCTTGATCTATTAGAATTTTAAAGAAGGAAATATTGACTTTGGTTACATCTCCAACAAATCCAAAATCAATAGGTTTTGGTGAACGTTTTTTAGCTAAAATACTATTACCGTCGGCCCCGGAAAGCCCTAATGCATTGCATTGTATTGCTTGAAGTTGACCAACGATATTTTTATTTATTTTTCCAGCATAGACCATGGTGATGATATCTAAATTCGCAGCATCTGTTATTCTTCTTCCATTAATTATTTGAAACGGTACACCAATTTTTTGAGATATTTTAGAAGCCTCTTTTCCTCCTCCATGAACAAGTATTTTATATCCTCTTAGTTTTGCAAAATCCAGAAGAAAATTTTGAATATTTTTTTTATTTTCAATGATATTCCCTCCAACTTTAACAATGTGTAACTTATCCATTTTCTAAAATTTTTTTTAAAACTAGTTGTGCTGCAAAAGTTCTATTATTAGCTTGTTTTATAACTAGAGAGTTTGGATTATCTAATACATCATCAGACACAACAACGTTTCTTCTTATGGGAAGACAATGCATAAATTTTGCATTATTAGTCACTTTTAATTTTTCAGCTGTCAGCATCCATTGATTATCTGTTCTTAAAATTTTACCATAGTCAATATACGAACACCAATTTTTTGCATATACAAAATCAGCACCTTCCATTGCATCTTTTTGATTATGGTATACTGGAATTCCTTTTGTTATTTTAGGATTGAGTTCGTATCCTTCGGGTTGAGCAATTATAAATTCTGCATCAATTTTCTGAACCATTCGGGTAAATGAATTACTTACAGCATGGGGAAGTGCTTTAGGATGTGGTGCCCAAGTCAAAACAATTTTAGGACGTTTTTTGTTTTTGTATTCAATTATGGTCATTGCATCTGCCAGAGCTTGTAAGGGATGGGCTGTAGCGCTTTCCATATTTATTACTGGAATACTAGCGTATTTTGCAAAGTTATTTAGGACCTGCTCTGCTTCATCATTTTCCTTGTTATTTAATGATGCAAATGCCCTAACAGCAATGATATCACAATATTGAGATACTACAGCTGCTGCCTCTTTTATATGTTCAGATCTAAGACCATTCATTGGGGTTCCATCTTCAAATTCTATTTCCCATGCTTCATTTGATAAATTAATTATCATTGTATTGATTCCCATGTTTTTAGCTGCTTTCTGCGTACTCATTCGAGTTCTTAAGCTAGGGTTAAAAAATAGCATCCCTAGTGTTTTGTTTTTCCCAAACTTTTTGTGATTGTAAGGATTTTTCTTTAGTGTTATTGCCTCTTCAATTCCTACTTCAAAGTTTGACAGATCATTTATAGTTAAAAATTGTTTCATTCGCTTGTTTTAAAATGCTATTAAGACTTTTTCTAATGCTTCAAAAAAGTAATCCATATGTTTTTTTTTAATTGTTAAAGGAGGTAAAATTCGAATCAAATTTTCATTAGAACTTCCTCCAGTAAAAATATAATGGTCATAAATTAATTTCTTTCGAATCTCTGAAACTTTAAAATCAAATTCTAATCCCAGCATGAGTCCGCGACCTTTAATTTTTTTTATTTTGGATAATGAATTTGCTTTGGATCGAAAATAAGTTTCTAAGCTTTTCGTTTTTTCTTGTAAACGTTCTTTTTTTAAAACCTCAAGGACTGCCAAAGAAGCACTACAAGCTAAATGATTACCGCCAAAAGTGGTGCCTAACATTCCATGTTTTGCTTTAATGTCTGGGTGAACTAAAATACCCCCTACAGGAAAGCCATTTCCCATTCCTTTGGCCATTGTAATAATATGGGGGTTAATATTGTATTTTTGAAATGCAAAAAAAGTACCTGTTCTTGAGAATCCAGATTGAACTTCGTCCGAAATCAAACAACTTCCGTACTCTTTACATAAATGCTCCATCGCATAAATAAAATCTTCTGAAGGTTCATTCAGTCCTCCAACTCCCTGAATAGCCTCAAAAATAACAGCGCAGTACTCTTTAGTTGCTAATTCATTTTGAAGTGCTTTTTCATCATTAAAATTTAAAAAGGTAACTTCTTGCTGTTGGTTTAGTGGGGCATTAATTTTTATGTTATCTGTAACTGCAACTGCAGCTGAAGTTCTTCCATGAAAACTATTTTTAAAGGCAATTACTTTTTTACGTTTTGTTTTAAAAGAAGCTAATTTTAGAGCATTTTCAATTGCTTCAGCACCTGTACTACATAAGAATAATTTATAATCATGCAGGCAAGACTGTTCACCAATTACATTTGCTAATTCATTTTGTAGTGGGTTCTGAATAGCGTTAGAATAAAAACTAATCTGTTTTAATTGATTAATGATTTTCTTAATATAATGTGGATGAGAATGACCTATTGAAATTACAGCATGTCCACCATAGAGATCTAAATATTTTTTCTCATCATTATCGTAAATGTATACATCTTTCGCCCTAACGGGAGTAACTTCATAAAGTGGATAAACATCAAATAATTTCATTATTTCTTTTGTTTTGTAATTTTCATTATTTTTTTAAAATATAGATGCTTTTAATTGAAGTCCTAGATTCTCTTCCCAACCCATCAAAAGGTTAGTATTTTGAATAGCTTGTCCTGAGGCTCCTTTGATTAAATTATCAATGATACTAGTAATAAGTAATGTGTTTTCATATTTATATAAATGAATAAAACAATTATTTGTATTGACGACTGTTTTTAAACTAATCTCTTCAATAGAAACCTGAGTAAATGGATGGTCTGCATAATAATCTTGGTAAAGTGCTTGTGCTTCTTTGATTGTTCCTTTATAAGTAGTGTAAGCAGTTGCAAAAATACCTCTTGTATACGCTCCACGATGGGGCATAAAAAAAATTTCATTATGAGATTTTAGTTGATCTAAGCTTTGATAGATTTCACTCAAATGCTGATGAGTAAAAGGTTTGTACCATGAAATGTTATTGTTGCGCCAACTAAAGTGATTTGTAGAGCTCAATCCAATTCCAGCACCAGAACTTCCTGTGGTTGCATTTATATGAATAGGGGAACTAATGACACTATCTTTTGCTAAAGGCATTAATCCAAGCTGAATAGCAGTGGCAAAACAACCTGGATTTGAAATATTAGTTGCACTTTTAATAATATCTTTTTGCAACTCTGGAAGACCATAAGTGTATTTTCTTCCCTGAAACTCATGATCTTTAATTAGTCGAAAATCACTTCCTAGATCGACTATAATAGTTTGTTTTGAAAAAGAATATTGATTTAAAAATTCACGAGATTTTCCATTACCTAGACAGAGATAAACAATATCTATTTTTGGATTAATAGCACCCGTAAAATTTAAATCTAAATTTCCCAATAAATCAGGATGAGCAAAAGTGATTGGTTTCTTTTCTTTTGTTGTACTAAATACAAATTCTAATTTTAAATTAGGGTGATTTACTACTAAACGAATCAATTCACCTCCCGTGTAACCCGATCCTCCTATTATTCCAACGCTTTTCATTTTTATTTATTTATATGTTGATATATTTTTGTTGCATTGGCAGTTAGTTTTATAAAACCCTTAGCTTCTTCTGCTGTCCAACCTTTATTTATTTCACCATAGCTACCGAATTCTGTTTGCATCAGATCATTAGGTGATTTAATACCTATTAATTCAAATCGATAAGGATGAAGTTTAATCATTACAATACCATTAACACTTTTTTGACTACTTTCCATAAATACCTCCATATCTCGCATAACAGGATCTAAATAATTTCCTTCATGAAGTTGCATACCATAAAAATTTGATAATTGTTCTTTTTGAAATTGTTGCCACTTGGTAAGGGTATGTTTTTCAAGTAAGTGGTGTGCTTTAATAATTATAATAGGAGCAGCCGCTTCAAACCCAACACGACCCTTAATTCCAATGATGGTGTCCCCAACATGAATATCTCTACCAATGGCATACTTTTTAGCTATTTCCTGAAGTTCTTGTATTAACTTTATCGGGGAACCTTTTGATTTATTTACACTGATTAGTTCACCAGATTTGAATTCTAAAGTAAGCTCTTCGGGGAGATCTTTCTCTAATTTGCTAGGGAAAGCAGAACCAGGAAGTGGAAGATCAGAAGTCAAAGTTTCAGAACCACCTACACTGGTTCCCCATAAACCTTGATTGATCGAATATTTTCCTTTTTCCCATGGAATATTGATTCCTTGCGTTTTTAAATAGATGATCTCGTCTTCTCTTGACAGTTGATGATCTCTTATTAGGGTAATGATTTTTATTTTAGGTGCTAAAATTTGAAAAATCATATCAAAACGGACTTGATCATTCCCTGCTCCTGTACTTCCGTGTGCAATAAATTTTGCATCAATAGATTTTGCATAATTAACAATTTCTACTGCTTGTATAATTCTTTCTGCACTAACGGATAGTGGGTATGTGTTGTTTTTTAAAACATTTCCAAAGATTAAATACTTCACAATTTTTTGATAAAAGGAATTCAAAGAATCTATATTTTTATAGGTAAAGGCTCCCATTTGATAGGCCTTAGTTTCTATATCTTCAATTTCTTCTTTTAAAAAACCTCCAGTATTTATACTTATAGCATGTACTTCATAGTTTTCTTGTGAAAGTTTTCTTAACGAATATGATGTGTCTAAGCCTCCACTGTAGGCTAAAACTAATTTAGATTTTTTCATGATTTTTTTCTGAAATAAATTTTTTTTAATATGCTTTAAACCTTTTAAAAGATTTAAGTTATTTTTTATTTTTTATTTTTTTCTTTGGATTAAAAAGCATGCCAGTACATAAACACATTTGACGCTCTGTACGGGTAAGAATATCATAATTTTTACAAGTTTGACAACCCTTCCAGAATTCAGGATCGTCTGTAAGTTCTGAAAAATGAACCGGTTCATATCCTAATTCATAGTTTATCTTCATAACGGGCATTCCAGTGGTAATCCCAAATATTTTAGCATTGGGGTATTTTTCAAGAGATAGATTAAAAACATCTTTTTTAATTTTCTTTGCAAGACCAACACCTCTATATTTAGGAGCAACAATTAGTCCAGAATGGGCTACATATTTTCCGTGTCCCCAAATTTCTATATAACAAAATCCAGCAAATTCTTTGTTTTCAAGGGCTATGACAGCATTCCCATTCTCAATTTTGGTAACTATATATTCTGGTTTACGGCGAGCAATTCCAGTCCCTCTTATTCTAGCGGATTGGTCAATGTGCTCACTGATAGTTTTGGCGTATAAAATATGTTGCGCTTTGGCGCGTAATACTTTCATTTGTAATAAATATTGAAGGAAAAAAATATTCGAGAAGGGAGAAGGGCACGCCGTACTCCATATAAAAATTATACCCCGTTAGGGCGACGACGAAAATGAATCAACTTAAGTGCTATGATTCTAGAAGTATATAAAGAGATTGTATTAATCATCAATGCTAATTTCAACAATTTTTTTAACTTTTCAAAATAATAAAAGGAAAAACCAGTTTTTTTAATTCTTCCGTTTTGAAAAACGAATGGTTATATTTGTCTGGTCAACAAATATTCGATGAAACTTCAGAATCTGAATTTTGAAAATTTAAAAACTAAAAATATTCTTTTGGCTCATAGTGGAGGTGTCGACAGTTCTGTTTTAGCACATCTTTTGTTGGCGAACAAAATCAATTTTTCAGTAGCCCATTGTAATTTTCAATTACGAGGAAATGAAAGTGATAAAGATGCTAATTTTGTTCATGGTTGGTGTAATCTAAATGGTATTACTTATTATAATACGCGTTTTTCTTCTAGATTTTATAAAAATCATCATAAAATTAGTGTTCAAATGGCAGCACGTGAACTTAGATATAGATGGTTTTCTGATCTTATAGACCTTTATGAGTTTGACATACTTCTTACTGCTCACCATTTGAATGATCAGCTTGAAACTTTTTTGATTAATACTTCAAGAGGGACAGGAATTTCTGGTTTATTGGGTATTTCTAATCAAAACTCAATATTAAGACCTTTACTTAAGTATCCTAAAAGTGAACTTATTAAATATGCCAAAAAAGAAAAAATTAAATGGAGAGAAGATGCTTCAAATCAAGATGGTAAATATTTAAGAAATCGGATTCGTAGTGAAGTCGTTTCACCATTAATGCAAATCCAACCTAATCTTTTAGATAATTTCCAGACAACACTTAACAACCTTAGTCAAGCAAATACTTTTATACATTCAATTCTTAAGGAATTTAAAACAAAAGTTTTCTCAACTGAAAATGGAGTTTTAAAATTGAATATTGAAGAAATAAATAAGCTTCCTCAAATTGACTTTTGTTTACATTATTGGTTTAATCCCCTTGGGATTAGTGCTGGAGAGGTTTTAAAGCTTTTGAACGCTTCAAGTGGAAAAACACTATATTCAAAATCGCATCGATTGATAAGAGATCGTAAATATTTAATATTAAGTGATGTACAAAAATTAGATAATAAGCAGTTTAAGATTAATTTAGAAGATACATCCCAAATATTGCCCTTAAATCTTCAATGGAATGATATTTCCATTGATGCCAATTATTCACTTAATTTAAATAAAGCATTGTTAGATAAAAATCTTTTAAAAAAACCACTTTATCTAAGAAGATATAGAAAAGGTGATTATTTTTGTCCAATTGGTATGAAAGGTAAAAAATTACTTAGTAAATTTTTTAAAGATGAAAAATATTCTCAATTAGAAAAAGAGAAACAATGGCTTTTATGTTCAGAAGACAATATTATTTGGGTAATTGGGAAACGCTGTGATCGTCGATACACGGCTAATCAAAAAACGAAAAGTACAATTTTAATGACAGTTAAATAATGATTAAGTTTTTTTTATTTTTTTTATTGGGAACCACTTTAAACGCTCAAGTTGAAGAGCCTGTAACTTGGGGGACACGGGTTGAATTTCTTTCTGAAAATCGTATCATACTTCATTTTGATGCTAGTATTGAGGAGAAATGGCATTTATATTCACAGTTTTCTGACAACGGAGGTGCTCTTCCGACTGAGTTTATATTTAATTCTAAAAGCAAGGGATATAATCTTATTGGTGGAGTTAAAGAAAGTGAGTCAATAACCTCATATGACAATCTCTTTCAAATGGATTTGACCTTTTTTAATGAAATGGCAACTTTTAACCAGGAAATTGAAATAGAGGATCCAAATTTAACTATAATTAATGCTGAAATTAATTATCAAGCCTGTGATGATAAGCTTTGTATATTCAGAACAGAAAATATTTTATTTTCTTTAAATGGAAAAAACATTCAGAGTAGTAAAGAAGTAAATGAGAATAGTAAACGCTTAACAAGAGCACTTCAGTTAGAATTGTCTCAAAAAGATTATTTGATAAATACAACTCAAAAAAAAGATGAAATAAGTTATTTAAACTTATTTTTTTTGGGTTTCATAGGTGGTCTGTTAGCGCTTTTAACACCATGTGTTTTTCCTATGATACCCCTTACGGTTTCATATTTTTTAAAAAAAGCCACATCGAGGTCAAAAGGTATTTTTAATGCATTAACATATTCTCTTTTTATCGTTTTAATATATGTTTTATTTAGCTTGCCTTTCCATTTTTTAGATTTTTTAAATCCTGAAATTTTGAATACTCTAGCAACCAATGTTACTTTAAATTTAATCTTTTTTGGAATCTTTGTCTTTTTTGCATTTTCTTTCTTTGGATATTATGATCTTGCTCTTCCATCAAAATGGGGTAATCGAGCAGATGAGGCTTCCTCTATCAGTGGAGTTGTTGGTATCTTTTTTATGGCTCTTACTTTGGCAATCGTTTCATTCTCCTGTACGGGACCTATTTTGGGATCATTATTGGCTAGCTCTATAACTGCAAATGATGGTGCTCCTCAATTAACTATGGGAATGCTTGGTTTTGGTTTTGCTTTGGGGCTTCCATTTGGCTTATTTGCATTATTTCCAAATGTTTTAAAAGCAATACCTAAGTCCGGTGGATGGTTAACTACTTTAAAAGTTGTTTTAGGATTTTTAGAATTAGCTTTAGCTTTAAAATTTCTATCCAATGCAGATTTGGTTGCTCATTGGGGATTGTTGAAAAGAGAGACTTTTATTGCAATTTGGATGATAATTTCTTTTGCTTTAACTCTTTATTTATTTGGAATTATTCATTTTAAAAATGAATCCAAAAATTCTATTTCTAGAGCTCGATTAGGCTTTGGATTTTTAAGCTCTTTCTTTACTTTATTTTTGCTATTTGGTCTTTTTTCAAAAGAAAATAAACTAAAAATTCTCAGTGGATTTCCGCCTCCCGAATTTTATAGTTTGAGAGAAAAAGAGAATGATTGCCCCTTGGGATTAGATTGTTATAAAGATTACGAAAGTGGTTTGACTGCTGCAATAAATCAAAATAAACCTATACTTTTAGATTTTACAGGATGGGCATGTGTAAATTGCAGAAAGATGGAAGAAAATGTTTGGTCTGATCCTGATGTATATCCATTGTTAAGAGATCAGTATATCATTATTTCTTTATATGTAGACGATCGGAAAGAACTCGATCAAGTGGATCAATTTAATTTTCAGTATCCTAACGGACGTGTAAAAACAATTAATACAGTAGGAAAAAAATGGTCAACTTTCCAGACCATAAATTTTAAAACTGCTTCACAGCCATTTTATGTTCAAATGACTGCAAATGGAGTGCTTTTAAACTCTCCAATTCAATATTCTAATACTTCTGAGTTTAAATCCTGGCTTGATAAAGGTTTAGATAATTTACCTTCCAAAGCAACTTTTTTGACTTTTGGAAATTGATTAATATTTGAAGAATAGCAAACAACTTTTATCACATTGCTATTTCTGAAAATAAACTTCTTCAAAAGGAACTCTGAAGCGATCTCCATAAACACCTTCTTCTTTTCGAATACCGCAACCAATAACCATACTTATTTGAGCTTTTTTGGGTAATTCAAGAATATTTTTGAGTCTAACAGAATCAAATCCCTCCATAGGACATGTATCATAATCAAAAGCTGCCATACTTGTCATAAAATTTTGAGCAGCTAGTGCAGTACTTTTATGACCAATTACTCTTAGGTCAGTCGAAGAAACCTCACGATATGTTATTTTCGAAACTCCTTTATATTGCATTATAATCTTTCCAAAAAAACCTCTTAACTTGTTTGTTCCGCTATAAAGTTTAGGAAGTACTTTTTCATAATAGCTTAAAGCTCCTTTTTTACTTTTTTCACTCATTTTAGAAGCTTCTACACTTTTAATAAAATCTACATTTGATTGAATACGTTTTGGCCATAGATCTAATCGAACCACAGGAATTACCAATTGATTTGCAGTTCTGGCTGCAGGTTGATTAAAACAAGATTCTGAAATTTTTTCTTTCATGGTTTTACTCGTTATGTGATAGAATTCCCATAATTGTAAATTACTGCTAGAGGCAGCTAAAATTGCTTGTTGAACACATTGCTTAACAATATCTGTATTAATTACTTTTTTAGAATCATATATACGAACAGAACGTCTATGTTGAATTGCTTTGCTAACTATCTTTTCTTTCATTTAATTTTAAAGCTTTTTTAAAATAGATTTTAAATTTTTAATTGACTTAGGATAGGGTGCATATCTTTGGGGAAGATCAAACCAAAAAGAGCGTTTAACAATTGCTTTTTTGTGACTAAATAAATCAAAACTATACTTTCCGTGATAGGAACCTATTCCACTATTTCCTACTCCTCCAAACGGAAGGTTAGGATTAGTAAAATGTACTATTGAATCATTAACAACTCCACCTCCGAATGAGTAACGAGTCATCATTTGATTAATGAATTTCTTGTGAGAACTAAAAACATAAAAAGCTAAAGGATTTTTTAATTTAGTTAAAATCACATCGATATCATTTTCTGTTTCATAGCTCAATATTGGTAAAATAGGTCCAAAGATCTCTTCTAGAATAAGAGAACTTTTCATACTTGGTTCATCTACCAGAGTTGGTCCAAAAAATAAAGATTCTAAATTTTTTTCACCTCCATAAATTATTTTTTGATTTTTTAAATCAGCCTCTAATTTTTTAAAGTGTTTTTTATGAATAATTCTACCATAATTTTTAGAGTCTTGGGCATTATCTCCATAAAACCTTTTGATTTCAATTATCAAGGCATCAATAAACGCAGGTTTATGTTCTTTCTTAACTAAAACATAATCAGGAGCAATACACGTTTGACCACAATTTAAAAATTTACCCCACACAATTCGTCTGGCTGTCTTTTTTAGTGGGGCTGTTCCATCAACAATGCATGGACTTTTCCCTCCCAGCTCCAAAGTAGTAGGGGTTAGGTATTCAGCAGCAGCTTTAGCAACGATTTTACCCACATTAGTACTTCCAGTATAAAAGATATAATCCCATTGTTCTTTAAGTAACAGTTGAGCTATAACAGCATCACCTTCAATTGTAGTGACCCAATCTTGAGGAAAAACTTTTTCTAAAATCTCAATTAAAATCTTAGCTGTATGGGGTGCAGATTCAGAGGGTTTTAAAACAACTGTATTTCCAGCAGCAATAGATCCTATTAATGGGATCATAACCAGTTGAAAGGGATAATTCCATGGAGAAATCATCAATACAGTTCCGTAAGGCTCGGATAAAATAAAATCTTGAGAAGGAAAATTCAGAATACTCCCTGCCACTCTTTTTGGTGCACTCCATTCTTTTATTTTTTTAATTTGAAGGTCTAGCTCCTTGAAAACCATTAAAACTTCACTAGAAAATGATTCGAAATCAGGTTTTTTAAGATCTAGATATAGTGCTTTAAGTATTTCATCTTCTTTTTCATTTAGCACCTTTTTTAATTCTTTAAGATGCTTAATCCTAACTGAAACACCCTTATCTTTGAGAGATCTAAAAAAAGATTGATGATTAACTTTTATTGTTTTTATTGAAGCGGAATCTATTTTTATCAATTTATCAAAATATTGATCTCAAAGATAAGTCAAAAAATTACACTTTTTTTATGTTCTTGAATGTATTAAATATCACAATAAAATTAATTGATTATCAATTAATTACATTTTTATTTTGTGTTTTGAATATAATATACATTTCACTAATTATTAAGGAGTTAGCTAAAGTTTCTTTATTTTTGTTAATCAACATAACTAAATGATACTTAATAAGTATAGTCAGGCAGTTACTCAAGATCCAACTCAACCTGCAGCCCAAGCAATGTTACATGCAATTGGGATGACTGATGAAGATTTTAAAAAACCCCTTATTGGAATAGCTTCAACTGGATATGAGGGAAATCCTTGTAATATGCACTTAAATGATCTTGCTAAAGACATAAAGCTAGGTGTAAATAAACAATCTTTAATTGGTTTAATCTTCAATACAATTGGTGTAAGTGATGGAATTTCAATGGGTACTCCAGGAATGCGATTTTCTTTACCTTCTCGAGATGTAATTGCGGATTCAATTGAGACCGTAGTTCAAGCTATGGCTTATGATGGAGTAGTTACTGTAGTTGGTTGTGATAAAAATATGCCTGGTGCTTTAATGGCTTTACTTCGGTTAAATAGACCTTCGATTTTAGTTTATGGTGGAACAATTGCTGCAGGGTGTCATAACAATAAAGAACTTGATGTAGTTTCTGCATTCGAAGCATGGGGAGAAAAAGTTGCTGGAAAAATAGATGAAAAAGAATTTAAAAGTGTCATCAAAAACGCCTGCCCTGGAGCTGGAGCATGTGGCGGAATGTATACTGCAAACACAATGGCTTCCGCTATCGAAGCTTGTGGTATGGCCTTACCTTATAATGCTTCTAATCCCGCGGTTAGTAATGATAAGAAAGAAGAATGTATTGTTCTAGGATCACATTTAATGAATCTACTTGAACTTGATTTAAAACCTAGAGATATAGTAACAAGAAAATCTTTAGAAAATGCACTTCGTTTGATAGCTGTCTTAGGTGGTTCAACCAATGCAGTACTTCACTTTTTAGCAATAGCCAAAGCTGCTAATATTGATTTAGCAATTGATGACTTTCAAAGTATAAGTGACACGACCCCATTTCTTGCAGATCTAAAACCAAGCGGAAAATACTTAATGAAAGATTTACACGCTATTGGGGGAGTACCTGCAGTACTAAAATACATGTTGAAACATGGTATGCTTCACGGAGACTGTATTACCGTTACAGGAAAAACTTTAGCGGAAAACCTATCTCTTGTTCCTGATTTAGCAAATAACCAAAAAATAATTCGAACTATTGACAACCCAATCAAAGATACAGGTCATATTAGGATCCTCAAAGGAAATTTAGCAACTGGAGGTTCCGTAGCAAAAATAACAGGAAAAGAAGGTTTTTTATTTAAAGGTCCTGCTCGTGTTTTTGATGGAGAATATGCAGCTAACGATGGAATTAGAGAAGGTAAAGTTATATCAGGAGATGTCGTCGTTATTCGTTATGAAGGACCAAAAGGTGGTCCAGGAATGCCCGAAATGCTGAAACCAACTGCTGCTATAATGGGAGCGGGTTTGGGTAAAAGTGTAGCTTTGATAACTGACGGTAGATTTTCAGGAGGTACACATGGTTTTGTTGTAGGACATATTGTTCCTGAAGCTCAAGAAGGAGGTGTAATTTGTTTAGTTAAGGACGGTGACGAAATTATAATTGATGCTGAAAAAAACACTATTAATGTTGTTTTGACTGATCAAGAAATTAACATTCGAAGGAGGGCTTGGGTTAAGCCCCCTTATAAATTTAAACAAGGTGTATTGTATAAATATATTAAAAGCGTGGCAACAGCTTCTGAGGGTTGCGTTACTGACTCTAATTAGGTTATGAATACAAATAAACAAAATATCAAAAAAAACTCTTCTAAATCAATACGTGTTTCTGGAGCTGAAGCAGTTATACGATCTTTATTGGAAGAAGAAGCTAATTTAGTTTATGGTTATCCAGGAGGAGCTATTATGCCTATTTATGACGAATTATATAAGTTTCAAGATAAATTGCATCATGTTTTAACTCGACATGAACAAGGAGCTACTCATGCAGCTCAAGGTTATGCTCGAACATCAGGAAAAGTTGGTGTAGCTTTGGCAACTTCTGGACCTGGAGCAACTAATTTAGTTACTGGAATTGCAGATGCTCAAATCGACTCAACTCCAATGGTTTGTATTACAGGTCAGGTAGCTTCAAATCTTTTAGGTTCTGACGCTTTTCAAGAAATTGATATAATTGGAATTTCAACACCTGTAACAAAATGGAATTATCAGATAACTAAAGCTAGTGAGATTCCTGAAATTATGGCTAAAGCGTTCTATATAGCTCGCTCAGGAAGACCAGGTCCTGTTTTAATCGACATAACTAAAGATGCCCAATTCGAAGAGCTTGATTACAGTTATAAAAAGTGTACTGGTATCAGAAGCTACAGACCTTATCCGGAATTATCTATAGACTCATTAAAAAAAGCAGTGTTATTAATTGAACAAGCAAAAAAGCCATTTATCGTTTGGGGACAAGGAGTTATCCTAGGTCAAGCCGAAGAAGAATTTAAAGCCTTTGTGGAAAAGTCAGGTATTCCAGCCGCATGGACTATTTTAGGATTATCAGCATTACCTACAGCTCATTCCTCGAATAGAGGCATGGTTGGGATGCATGGAAACTATGCGCCTAATCTTCTAACTAATGAATGTGATTTATTGATTGCAATCGGAATGCGTTTTGATGATCGAGTAACTGGAAGCTTAAATACTTATGCCAAGCAAGCTAAAGTTATTCATATGGAATTGGATCCTGCTGAGGTAAATAAAAATGTTCATGCTGATGTAGCATTAATTGCTGATTGTAAAATAACTTTAAAAGAAATAACAAATCGTATTTCAAATAGAAAATATCCTCTATGGATTGATCGTTTTGATGAATTGGATGCAATTGAAAAGGATAAAGTAATTGATGGAGATCTGAATCCTACCAAACCAGGATTAACCATGGGTGAAGTAATTCAAATGATTAATAAGTATACAAATGGAGATGCTATAATTGTAACAGACGTAGGTCAACACCAAATGGTAGCTTGTCGTTATGCTAAGTTTAATCAATCTAAAAGTAATGTTACCTCAGGGGGTTTGGGCACAATGGGTTTTGCTCTTCCTGCTGCTATAGGTGCTAAAATGGGAGCTTCAAAACGAGAGGTTGTTGCCATTATTGGAGACGGGGGTTACCAAATGACAATACAGGAACTGGGCACCATATTTCAGCAACAGACAGCAGTTAAAATCGTAGTTCTAAATAATGGCTTTTTAGGAATGGTTCGTCAGTGGCAACAATTATTCTTTGATAAAAGATATGCTTCTACAGAAATGGTTAATCCTGACTTTGTTACTATTGCAAAAGGTTACCAGTTAGAAGCAAATCGAGTAAGTAAACGCGAAGATTTAGATCAAGCAGTAAAAAAAATGATTGATTCTGATAAACCCTATTTTTTAGAAGTTTGTGTAGAAAAAGAGGCTAATGTTTTTCCAATGATACCAACAGGAGCTAGTGTTTCAGATATAAGATTAGAATAGGATGGAGAAAAAAAATTACACAATTTCAGTATATTCTGAAAACAATATTGGATTACTGAATCGTATTTCAGCGATCTTTTTAAAAAGGCATATTAATTTAGAAAGTTTTTCAACTTCTGAATCTGAAATACCAAATGTTTTTAGATTCGTTATTGTAATCCATATAGATTCAGAAAAAGTAAGAAAGATTGTACAGCAAATTGAAAAGCAAATTGATGTAATAAAAGCGTATTATCATACTGATGAGGAAACTATTTTTCAAGAAAATGCGTTGTATAAGGTTAAGTCAAGTTCTTTATTTGAAGAACGTCAAATACAAAACATTATAAAAGATAGTCACGCTACTATTGTTACCGTATCTCCTGAATTCTTTGTAATTGAAAAAACAGGGTTTAGAGAAGATACAGAAAAATTAAGAAAAAATTTAGCTCCCTATGGTTTATTACAGTTTGTCCGTTCTGGTCGCATTTCTGTGTCAAAAGCTAAAATGGGAATTTCAGAACTATTAAATACCTTTAAAAATAATAATTAAAAATTATGTCGAATTATTTCAATCAATTGTCATTAAGAGATCAACTCCATCAACTTGGAAAGTGTCGTTTAATGGATTCATCAGAATTTGTAGATGGTATCAAGATATTAGAAGGAAAAAAAATAGTTATTGTTGGTTGTGGAGCACAGGGACTAAACCAAGGATTAAACATGAGGGATTCAGGTCTTGATATTTCATATGCATTACGCCAAGGAGCCATAGAACAAAAAAGAACTTCTTATCAAAATGCGGTAAATAATAATTTTAATGTAGGTACTTATGAGCAATTAATTCCTTCTGCCGATTTAGTAATCAACCTTACACCTGATAAAAATCATACTGCTGTAGTAAACGCTATAGTTCCACTTATGAAAAAAGAGGCAACCTTATCCTATTCTCATGGATTCAATATAGTTGAAGAGGGGACTAAAATTAGAAAAGATTTAACTGTGATTATGGTAGCGCCAAAATGTCCAGGTTCTGAGGTTAGAGAAGAGTATAAACGTGGTTTTG
>Ga0307998_1000286_pt1 | contig 29696 bp, 25 predicted proteins | sample Davwhametageno37_FD_203147 | JGI IMG/M metagenome (GOLD analysis project Ga0307998, IMG submission 203147) | Marine microbial communities from Davis Island wharf, Antarctic Ocean - #37 | ecosystem: Environmental > Aquatic > Marine > Unclassified | place: Antarctic Ocean: Davis Island wharf... | reverse complement strand
TTCAACCGTAATAGTTCCCGTTGCGTTAACACTTCCAAAACAACCAGTTAATGGAATAGTATAATTAAATGTTCCTGTTGCTGTTGGGGTTCCACTTATGGTTATAACATTTGATGACCATACTGCAATTACTCCAGCGGGTAACCCATTTGCACCAGATACTCCATTATTTGAAATTCCTGTCGCTCCAGTTGTATTATAAGTAATATTGGTAATAGCAGAATTTTTGTAGACTGTTTGAATAGAAGGATTATCTAAATTGTATTCATTGACATCTTTTCCTTGTTGTCCAATAATGAACATTTTAGTTCCATCGTTATTAAAGGAAATTCCTGTTGGAACAGTCTCTTGACCAGATACTGAAAATCTCTCCGCATTTCCAGCATAAACAGCCGATGAAACATCATAAGCAGTAGATAAATTGTATTCAGAAACTTTATCAGAACCATAGCCAGTAATATACATCTTGGTTCCATCATTATTAAATATGATATCTGTAGGCCAAGTCTCTTCACCAGATACTGAAAATCTCTCCGCATTTCCAGCATAAACAGCCGATGAAACATTAAAAGCGGTGGATAAATTGTATTCATTAACATCATCACCTTCATAACCAATAACAAACATCTTTGTTCCATCGCTGTTAAATTCTAGATCTCTTGGTCTAGCTTCTTGAGTTGCTACTGAAAAGTTACGTACATAACTTGCTGTAGAAATATTAAATGCGGTAGATAAAGTATATTCATTGACTTCATCATCATCATCACTAATAATAAACATCTTCGTTCCATCATTGTTAAATGATAATCCTGTTGGACTACTACCTACAACTGCTACTGTAATGCTCCGCGAATGAGAAGCAGTAAAAACATTAAAAGCGGTGGATAAATTGTATTCATTGACATAAGATCCAAGACCACCTGTAACATACATCTTGGTTCCATCATTATTAAATGTGACGCTATTTGGATAGATACCTTCAGAGTTAACTGAGAATTTATGCACATAAGAAGCAGTAGAAACATCATAAGTTTCGTTTAAACTTACTGTATTGGTAGATGGCTGTGCAGATATCACCACATTAGAACTTGCTGCAGATACACAACCTGCTGCATTTGTCTCTGTAAAGGTATATGTCGCTCCAGCTGCTAACGTTACTACTCCACTTGCTGCATTTACTGTTGCACTTGGTGTAAACGTATAAGTACTTGTAGATTCATAACTAGCTATTGTGAAACTTCCTGTTGCTGTAGCGCACGTTGGCTGAGTAATCGATCCTGCTACTGGTGCACTTGGTGTAGTTGGTTGTGCAGAAATCACCACATTAGAACTTGCTGCAGATACACAACTTGCTGCATTTGTCTCTGTAAATGTATATGTCGCTCCAGCTGCTAACGTTACTACTCCACTTGCTGCATTTACTGCTGCACTTGGTGTAAACGTATATGTACTTGTAGATTCGTAACTATCTATTGTGAAACTTCCTGTTGCTATAGCGCAAGTTGGTTGAGTAATTGATCCTGCTGTTGGAATAGAAGGAATGGTATATACAGTCTTTTCAATTGCAGAAGTGTAAACTGAACCAGGAGAATTACACCTGTAATATGCTCTTCTATACCAAGTGGTTTGAGTGATTGTAGAAGGTGGATTATAAGTAGTAGATGTAGCTCCCGAAATTGTTGAAAAACCTGAAGAATTAGATGTTGTAGATTTTTGCCAAAAATAAGTTGGAGTACCGCCACTACCTCCAGAACCCGATAAAGAATTTGTAATTGTAGATGGATTGAAGCTTCCACAATTGCTCTGCGAATTTCCAATTGAACCTGCTCCACTTGGTTCTTGGCAACTATTGTTAAGAGTAACAATTCTAAAAAAATCACCTTTTGCCCCATTTTTGTTCCTTGTAGAAAAAACAGTGTTACTCACAGAAAAAACATCACCACTTCCTGGCTCATATTCTCTACCACTCCCTACGCTGGGACAGGGATATGAGTTAGATGGCCAAATTGAAGAACTAAAATGAACTGTTTTTGGTGAGGCAGTAAATACACCTACAATACGACCACCAAAAGTTATATTCCCTGGTGAAGACCTAAGATTACAATCTCTATTTAAAAACACCATGTAAACATTAACGGGTGTACTAGATGCAGGGGGAGAGTATGAAAAATTAAAAGAACCTATTTCAGAAGCAACAGTAGATAATAAAATACCAGATTTTTCTAAAACAACTACGTGAATATTACTACTGGGCTGGTATCCGCCACTATTATCACTACAACCAGAGCCACTTTTTCTTCCAAAAAAAGCTTTGAAAGATGTACTAGGTGTAGCAATAGCCATTGTACCACTTACTGATGTAATTCCAGTTTGTGAAAACCCATTTAAAGAAGCAAATAGGATGAAGCTTGATAGTATAAAAAAATATTTCATTAAGATAGCCTTAAATAGCCAACAACCAAATGTTGGCTTTTCAATTAATATATTTGAACTATTTATCCTGCAAAAGCAATTAATAAATTACGATCAGCATTTTATAAATATGGATTATTATTATTTTCATAATAATTTTTAATTGTTACAAAATTACATTACTATTCTATTATATAAAGAATTAAGTCGTGCACAAAAAATATACATAGTAAAAATAAATATACACACATCATACACATGTTTAGTTTTTCTTTGATAAAAAAAGCTTTGTAAATAAATGTTAATTAGCATAGGTCTATTACTAAGTTCAACCTTTAAAAGATATTCGTGGAAATAAATTAGTAGAAGGATCCTTAAGTAAAATTACCAACAACTTAAATTACAAAATATTATTCACGTTTTTTGAATATAAACACCATAGCAATAAAAGTGGCGACTGGCATTATTATTTAAAATAAGTACCCAAGTATTTTCTAAAATCCATAAATAAAATACACTCCCTCTAGAAGTTACTTTTGTTGTCACAATCTTTAAAGATAAACTTGTTGTTTTACCGATAAGTGAAACTAATTAGTACTTCCACAATACAGAGATCATACAATTACTAAAACCAAAAAACCTCAACAAATTGACTAACAATAAGTTGAGGTTTTTAGCGGCGGAGATAGAGGGATTCGAACCCCCGGTACCATAACAGTACAATAGTTTTCAAGACTATCGCATTCGACCACTCTGCCATATCTCCGCGGCAAAAATAGTAATTGATTTGAGATATAAAATGTTTTTTTCTATTTATTTATCAAAAAATATTTATACAACAAATAACAACCTATTTATTTGCCATTTATCAATTATCTATTCATTTCAAAAAGATTAATAGTAACTTTACGTTAATTATATTTAATCCATGAAACACATTACATCTATACTTTTTATCTTGTTGTTTTCTGCAAATATATTTGGCGGAAATTTAAAAGCTTATTTCACCTATTGTACATTTAGCTCACCAGAAGACGGTCCATATATAGAAACTTACCTTTCTGTTATAGGGGGCTCAGCAGTTTACAATAAAACAGATCATAATACTTTTCAAGGAAAAATTGAAGTTACCTTAATATTTAAACAAGGAGATATAATAAAATCATATAAAAAGTATAATCTACTAAGTCCTGAAATAAAAGATTCTTTAACGGAAAGAGTCAATTTTATGGACCAACAAAGAATTCCGCTTCCAAATGGAAACTATGAATTTGAAGTTTCTATTAAAGATCTAAACTCAGCAAACCCTTCTTTTAACTCTACTCAAATATTAAATATAGACTACCCTACTGATAAAATTAGTATATCTGATATTGAATATATTGAATCAACAAAAAAATCAACCACAACAAGTATCTTAACTAAAAGTGGATATGATATTATTCCTTATACATCTGATTTTTACTCTGAAGATTTTGAGAAAATTGCGTTTTACACAGAAATTTACAACTCAGATAAACTTCTTGGTGAAAATGAGGATTTTTTGATTTCATACTTTATTGAAAGTTTTGAAGGAAATCAAATTGTCGGAAACTATAAAAGCTTTATTAGAGAAAAAGCAAAACCAGTTTGTATCCTTTTAAAATCATTTCCTATTCAGAAACTTCCTTCAGGAAATTACAATTTAGTGATTGAGGTAAGAAATAAAAAGAACGAAATCCTTATCAGCAAAAAAGTATTTTTTCAGCGAAGCAATCCTAAGGCATCTCCCTTACTTATGACTGATGATTTTCAAACCTCTTTTGTTAGTAAATTTAGTAAAAGTCAACTTATCGAATTTATAAAAAGTCTCGAGCCTATTGCAACAAATGTTGAAGCTGATTTTGCGCACAATCAAATTGTATCAGATGATGATGAACTAATGAGACAATATTTTTACAATTTCTGGGCATCTCGGAGCGAAACCAATCCAAAAACTGAATGGGATACTTATTACAAAGAAGTAAAAACAGCAAACGAATTGTTCTCAACTGTTATTAAAAAAGGATATACAACTGATAGAGGACGGATTTACTTGAAATATGGAAAGCCGAATACACGATCAACATTCCCTAGCGAACCGAGTGCATATCCTTATGAAATTTGGCATTATCACAGAATTAAAAACTTTAGTAACAAAAAGTTTGTTTTCTATAGTAGAGATTTATCTACTAACGAATATCCTCTTATTCATTCTAACATGCCAGGGTTTATTAATAATGCTCAATGGAAAATTCAAATTTATAGAAGAACCAATCAACCATTTGATCAAGATGCAAATGAAAATAATTCGCATTTCGGAGGTCGAGCAACTGACAACTTCAACAATCCTAAATAGTTTTGAATAAAGTAGCTGTTGTCATACTCAATTGGAATGGTCAAACATTCTTAGAACAATTTTTACCTTCAGTAGTAAACTATTCTGATAATGCTAGGATTATTGTTGCTGACAACAATTCTACAGATAATTCCATTGTATTTTTAAAAGAACATTATCCTACGGTTGAGCTTATTAAACTAGAACAAAACTTTGGCTTTGCTGGAGGCTACAACAATGCTTTAAAACAAGTTGACAGCGAATATTATGTTTTACTCAACTCTGATGTGGAAGTCACTAAAAACTGGCTAACACCAATGATTGAATTGTTAGATACTGACCAATCTATTGCAGCTTGTCAACCAAAAATAAAAGATTACAATAATAAGGAGTTTTTTGAATATGCTGGAGCAAGTGGTGGCTTTATTGATAAATATGGATATCCTTTTTGCAGAGGTAGAATTTTTGATTCTTTAGAAAAAGACAACCATCAATATAATAATATTGAAGAAATATTTTGGGCTTCTGGAGCTAGTTTATTTATTAGAGCAAAAGACTTCAATAACATTGGAGGCTTAGACGAATTATTTTTTGCACATATGGAGGAAATTGATTTGTGTTGGAGATTAAAAAATCAAGGTAAAAAAATTATGGTTTGCCCCTCTTCTACTGTTTATCACATAGGTGGAGGAACGCTAAATAAAGTTAACTCACAAAAAACCTTTTTAAATTTCAGAAATAGTTTGTTAACTATTCATAAAAACGCATCTAAAAAAGAATGTTTCAGTATTATTTTTATACGATTATTATTAGATGGTCTCGCTGGATTAAAATTTATTATTTCAGGAAAACCATCTCATACTTGGGCAATAATTAGAGCTCATTTTTCATTTTATGGCGCTATTTCTCAAAACAAAACAAAACGGAAAGTATTTAATTCACCTAATTTAACTGGACAAATTCACAAGAGTATTGTTAAAGGGTATTATTTAAATAGTTGCAAATCGTTTAACAATTTCATAAAATAACAGAGCTTATACTTGTATTCACTCTAAGAAAGTGTAAATTAGCCGCCAAATCAAATTTTGATAACTAATGGGAAGACCAGCAACAAAACCAACGAAACTTAAAGACGGATTTTATTTAGAAATCAGAAATAAAGGAAGTAAGTCTGGAATTAAGATCATGAGAGAGACTGAAAAAGCAATGAATATTGCTACCAGAGAGTACGAAAAAGTTAAGGATGTTGTTATTTTAGGAGAGTTTATCAACGGTAAACCAATCGCTAAAGCAAAGAAGAAAAAGTAGAAACTTCTATTTTTCTAATTCAGCCAATTTAATTATTATTATTTCCATCTTCTTTTTCATCTGAAAAGAAGAACAGTTATAATTGTTCGCAATTATAGCAAATGCAATTTTACGCTTATTTTTAGTGGTAACATACCCCGCGTAGCTTTTTACGCGGGTCATTGTTCCACTTTTTGCACTAACTTTTCCATGAGCAGCAGTTCCTTTGCCAAAATTCCTCATAGTACCTGATTTACCAGCTACCGGTAAAGATTTTAAAAACAATTCTTTGTTTTCGCTTTCGTTCATATATTTTAGTATTCCGACTAATTGTTTGGCTGTAACGCCATTAAATCGAGAAAGTCCACTTCCATCATTCACGTAAAATCCATCAACATCTAATCCCTTTTCATTCCAAAAACTCGTTATTTCTTGAGTTCCAGCATCAGTCTCTCCACTTTTATATTTACTCACTCCTATTTGATTCATTAAATGCTCTGCATACAAGTTAATGCTGAACATATTGGTTAAAGTGATAATGTCAATCAACTTCGGAGACCAAGTGGTTATAATGGTACGTCTCTTTTGGTTTCCATCAACCAAACCATTATTCTTGATTTTTCTGATGGTAGTTGATGACTTGGCTAGTTTAATCCCTAAGCCTCTCAATTCCATCTCCAACTCAAAAGCGGCTAAATAGGCTGGATCAGGAATAGATCCTTTTACCGTAAAGTTTTGTTTATTTACAGGAATTCCCCCTTTAATACTTCTATTCTCTTGATAAGGAGCTCCAAAAATGTAGGCTAAATCTTTATTAGTAGGTATACTTTTTACCTGATTGTCAAATTTTAGATTGGGGATAAAAGGATAAACACAAGTAATTTTAGTTGAATTTCCTTTACTAAAAGAACTAAACTCAACACTACATTTATTTTCATAAATAGATAATCCACAAGGTCCAGCGCCATAATAGTTACCCAAATCATCCCAAATCCAAGTAGAAGGAATCATTTGCTGATCAAAAATAGTTGCATCACCTATAACTCTACCGTTAATAGAATCAATTCCCATATTTGCAATAGCATTCGCCCATTTACCAATAAAATTAGCATACTGCTTAGGAAATCTTTGAGAACCTAAACAGGGATCTCCTCCGCCATTAATGTAAATGTTGCCATTTAATACACCATTAGAATCAATTTTACCCGTATATTTTATTCTTGTAGGAAAACGTTTCTTGGGACCTAACATTTCTAAAGCTGTAGCTGTGGTCACCAACTTCATGGTAGATGCAGGAACCAAACTTCTATTAAAGTCCAACCCTCCAATAAATTTATTAGAATCTAAGTCTAATGCATAAAAACCGATAGATGCATTTTTCAAATCTTTATCAGCAGTCATTTTTTGTAATGCTAAACGAATAGCTGCAGGCGTTTGAGAAAACCCACTAAAGCTCAATAATAAAACTGTTATAAAAATAACTAACCGCACTAATTTTTTATTTGTTTAGTAGAGTATGAGTGTGCCAATTCTATTTTATTAAAGCGTTCTTCATCAATTAAATAACAACCCGATTGTAATAATTCAAACACTTCTAGCTCTCTTTCTTTATGATATGGTTTTGATGTTTTAAAAATATCTAAATCATAAGGAAAATCAGCTAATGTATCTTTGGTAAAATCAACATTTTTGTTTTTTGAGGCAATCCCAATCAACACCATTTCGGTAGCATCGCATTTAAACGACTTTATATCATTAAGTGTTACGTGCTCCAGATATTTAATGTTTTTCAATGCTTTATCCAACACAATATCGCTAAACATTTCAACCAACTCTTGTACTTTTTTAGCCTTTTTTTTATTCAATTCCTCCCACTCTTCAGTATATACATTATTAGAAATTAAAAATTGTTTAAATTCACTTTCTAACTCCACTAACTCTTCGTTTGATAAACTTCTATATTTCATTCTTCCTTTATTAAAGCTTTTAAAAAGTAAAAATACATCAATTTAGATTAATTCTAAATGAGATTTTGGAGTATTGTCTTTCTCGTAAAAAATGGTGGCTTCAATAGTGGTAATATTAACCATTGGTAAATTAATAATGAACAGGCTCATTTAGTAAGAGATAGTCTTGGAAAATATATGCTGCAAATTAATCAAAGCAACGAGCCCATAATAGTATCCCAAACTATTACAGGTTTTCGAGACGGATCTTATGCTGCCGAAGTATATCTAAAAAAGGCTGGGGACAGAAAAGCTACATTGAAAGTAGAATCAAGCAAGCATGAAAGTACCAACTATACAACTAGCTCTTTATGGACAAATTATATTGCAGCAAACAGCAATCATGGTAGTAAAATGCAAAAAATATTTGTCTTTTTTGATGTGGACAAATTTAGTGATAACATTAACCTCATACTTAATAGAAGTTAAGGCGATTCTATTGTTATTTATAACGACATAAGAGTAATCAAGGCGCACAAAAAAACTACATTAGATAGTATTTATTTCCAAAATAATTTTGAACACATACCATCAGGATTATTCCCATTTGTAAAAGGAGAAGCTGGTGGTGCAGATGACCCAAGAGTTCATCTCGCAGAAAAACATAGTCCATATACCCAAAAAGGATGGAATGGAAAAAAGGTTAATGATGTTCTAAATGGTAATTGGTTACTCAAACTACATTAAGATGCCATTGGTCTAATCATTCAAACCATTCCTCAAAATTTAAGATTTGAATCTATTAAAAAAATATAAAGTATCCTTTAAGTATCAAACTGAAAGTGACGGATATTCGATTGTTATAGGTGATAATAAAAAGTGATTTTCGAGAATAAAGTTAATAAACAACAGGACACACAACTGTTCGAATTTATTTTTGTAGCATCCCACTCCGGAAATTCATGGTTTGGTATTAAAAAAATAAAGAAAGAAACGTCAGATTTCATTCTAGACAATTTAACAATAATAGAATTAGATCAAGAATAACGAAGAAGAGTAACATATATAAGCCATTAAGACGGCTAATATACAAACCGTTAAACCAAATTCACTCCAAATCAATTGCTCTAAAGGTTAAAAGTAACTCTTTATTACTATTCAATTTAGCCTTTCCTATAAGTTCAAGTAAACCATTAACACCATCAAAAACAAGCGCGTCAGGATAATAATTATCTCTAGCAAAATGCATATATTTTAATACTTTAAAAGCATTAAACCATTTATAGAAAACTTCTTCAAAGTGAGTTTCAGTCTTGCTATTTTTTTTGATTTTTGTTAAATTCTCTTCAAAATCAATTGTATTTAAAAATGCCTGAATACTTTCTGGAATTTTATTTTCCCCAACAAATAAACTGGGTACAACACTAGCAAATGCCTTTAAATCGATAAACGATTTAGGATTATAACTCATCAACTCTTTTTGATCCGCATCTAACCAACTCTGCATCGCTTTACCAGTTCCAAATGGAACTCTATCAGAAACTCTTGGAGATGGAATTATTTTAGTTGCTTTTAATTCTGTAAAATTTCCTAAAGGAATTAACTTTTGAAGAAAGTAAAAGTCTTCGCCAGCTTTCCTTTTATTCATCCCATTTTGCTTTTGATAAAAAGCACTCCTCACTGCCATACTAGATCCTATTGTATGATAAGCATAAGGTAAATTAGCATACCCTAAACCGTTTTTATAATAACGTAAGTGTAATTCGTATTGCGTAATTCCATTATAAATGGCTTCAGAAAAATCAGTGCCAGTAATTGGGTGCTCAAAATGAATGGAACAAGCTGGTGATTTAGGATTTTGTTTAAAATGATTTTCAAGTGCTACTAAATAATTTGTTTCACAATGTGCATCGGCATCAAAACACGCTATTATTCCTTGGTGATTATTTACTTCCTCGAAGCGTCTTACTGCTTCATCCATTCCAATTTTACGCGCTAATCCCACACCTGCATGTTTTTTTGGTAATTCGTTCTCTACAATAAAATGGAACATGTATTTATTCAGATGTTCCTTCTTCCAACCTTCCGCAGCTATTAAACTCTTGCTATTTTGGATAAGGACAACTGAGTCAGCTCTTTCTGATGCGTTTATTACAACAATAACTTCTACAGTACATAAAGGCTCATTACAAGCGTATAAGCTCTGTAAAGACGATATTAAATCAGGCTCATTACAGCAAGGAATAACCACTACAATTCCCAAATCATTGTTTGGTTTTTCATTAATTAGTTTTTCTCTATCCGAATATCTAATGAGGTAATAATTCACCATGCGAAGGTAACAAAAGGATACAAAATACCCCGATTGATAAAACAAGAAAACCAATCGGGGTTATATTGAGATAAGCCAATTTATATTAACTACTAAAATTATAAACCTCTTTACAATTATAGAGTAAAACTACTTCCCTTTTAATTATTTGTTTGTCAGGTAAGTGACATGAATAAATTTATGCTAAAAAAACTATAGTTTTTCCTTTAGATAAGTTGCTGTAAATGAATTTTTAACCTTTACCAAATCTTCGGGAGTCCCTTCAAAAATAAGGTTACCTCCATCAATTCCACCACCAGGTCCTAAATCAATCACCCAATCAGCACATTTAACAACATCTAAATTGTGTTCAATAACAATTACTGAATGTCCTTGAGCAATTAATGCTTCAAACGCTTTCAACAACTTCTTAATATCATGAAAATGTAAACCCGTTGTTGGCTCATCAAAAATAAATAACAAATTAGGCGAAGTATCTTTCTTTGTTAAAAATGAAGCCAATTTAACACGTTGTGCTTCTCCACCAGATAATGTACTGGATGATTGACCTAAACGTACATATCCCAATCCTACCTCTTGTAATGGAAGTAATTTATCAATTATGCGCTTTTCAATTCTCTCATCTGTTGATTTAAAAAACGTAACGGCTTCATCAATAGTCATTGCTAATAAATCTGCAATATTTTTACCATTACTCTTAATCTCTAAAACTTCAGCCTTAAAACGATCACCTTTGCACTCTTCACATGTTAAATGGATATCAGCCATAAACTGCATTTCTACAGTTGTTTCTCCTTCTCCTTTACACGTTTCACATCTTCCTCCATCTGTATTAAAAGAAAAATGGCCCGGCTTATAACCTCTTGCTTTTGCTAATCCCTGCGAAGCATATAACGCTCTAATCTCATCATAGGCTTTAACGTAAGTTACTGGATTTGATCGTGAAGATTTACCAATCGGATTTTGATTGATGAATTCTACTCCTTTAATACTATCAATGTCCCCTCCTATTTTATCAATAACTCCCGATTGTTCAGCATATCCATCAAACATCTTTTTTAAAGAAGGAAGCAAACAGTTTTTGACTAATGACGATTTACCAGAACCACTCACTCCTGTAATTACAGTTAATGTATTTAATGGAAATACGACATCAACACCTTTTAAATTATTCTCTCGAGCACCTTCAATAAAAATTCTCTTTTTCCACTTTTTTCGTTTGGTTGGAACTTCAATTTTTTCAATCCCATTAAAGTACTTAGCCGTTAAGCTGGCATTGCTTGCTATCAATTCATCGTAATTTCCTTGAAACACAATTTCTCCACCAAAATTACCTGCCTCAGGTCCTAAATCTATAATCTCATCCGCAGCTTTAATAATATCTTCATCGTGTTCCACAACAATTACAGAGTTCCCTAATGCTTGTAACTCCTTTAGCACCTTAATTAAACGTTCTGTATCTTTAGAATGCAATCCAATACTAGGTTCATCTAAAATATACATTGAGCCCACTAAACTACTCCCTAACGATGTTGCTAAATTAATTCGTTGCGATTCTCCACCTGATAAGGTAGCTGACAACCGGTTTAAGGTTAAATAACCCAAACCTACATTATTTAAGTATTGAATACGGTTTTTAATCTCTAGCAATAACCTGTTCGCAATTTTACTTTGATTTTCATCTAATTGAAGTCCTTCAAAAAAATGTCCTAATTCGTTAACTGGAGAAAGAACAATATCCGTAATTGATTTACCAGAAACCTTCACATAATTTGCATCTTTTCTCAATCTTGTTCCTCTACAATCTCCACACAAGGTTTTACCCCTGTATCTCGAAAGCATAACTCTATATTGTATTTTATAACTTTTTGCTTCTAGCTTTTTAAAGAATTTATTAATCCCTTTAAAGTGTTTATTTCCTGTCCAAACTAATTGTTGTTGTTGTTCTGTTAACTCATAAAAAGGTTTGTGAATTGGAAAATCAAATTTGCTCGCACTCATGATCAATTCATCGTTCCACACCTTCATCTTCTCTCCTTTCCAACAGACAATAGCATTGTCATAAACAGAAAGGTTCTTATTGGGGATAACTAAATCGAAATCAATACCAATTACACTTCCATAACCTTCACAAGTTTTACACGCTCCAACAGGATTATTAAAGCTAAAAAAATGAACATTAGGTTCGTGAAACTCTATTCCGTCTGCTTCAAATCGATTATTATAGGAAAACTCATTACTTTCTTCTCCATCTATAACAATTACTTTACATTCTCCTTTACCTTCAAAAAAAGCCGTTTCTACACTATCGTACATTCGGCTAATATTATCAGCATCATCACTTACCACAAATCTATCTATCAATAAATCTAACGATTTACCTTTAAATGTTGTAGTGTCAATTTTTTCTAATCGAACTACTTTATCAGCTAACCAAACTCTAGAGAAACCTTGTTTTATTAACAGTTCAATAAATTCCTTTACCGTTGAATCCTCAACTTGCATTTCGGACAGTAAAATAATCTTAGTTCCGTTTTCTAATGAATTGAGTTGCTCAACAATACTATCTGGTCTATCTCTTTTAACTGCTACTCCAGAAACTGGTGAGTAAGTAATCCCTACTCTAGAAAATAACAGTTTTAAATAATCATAAATTTCTGTTGAAGTTCCAACAGTAGAACGCTTGTTAACAGTATTTACTTTTTGCTCAATAGCTATTGCTGGTGCAATTCCATAAATATGATCAACATCTGGTTTTTCTATCTTCCCCAAAAATTGTCTTGCATAAGAGGATAAACTCTCAACATACCTTCGTTGTCCTTCTGCAAAAAGCGTATCAAAAGCCAAAGATGATTTCCCAGAACCTGATAATCCAGTAATAACAACAAACTTATTCCGAGGAATAGAAACATCAACATTTTTTAAATTATGCACCTTCGCACCTTTAATTACTATATGTGTTTTAGGATTTATTGATTTCGGAACCGTTTTAGGCATAGTATTTGGAATGTGTCAAAGTATGTTAACAAACTCAAAAGTACTTTCTTTTTAAGTAGTTTTAAAACGACAATAAAAATATTTGTCGACTAAACAACATATTTATTAAAATATCGTTTGTATGTTTGTTAACTTATATTAAAATAAAAAACCGCCTATACGTAATATCTACTCTTTTTAAATAATATAAGTCACAAAGGCTAAAATTATTGTATAATAAATAACGAGGAGGGATATTATGAAGCTTTCAAAACTTTCGGACCAGGATTTAATTCAAGCCTATTTAAAGGGCAATGAACAAGCTATAGAACAATTGATTATTCGTTTTAAAAGCCGTGTTTACACGTATATTGTATGTAAAGTAAGAAACGAAGCTTTGGCTGAGGATGTGTTTCAAGACACCTTTATAAAGGTAATAAATACTATCAAAAAAGGGAAATACAATGATGAAGGTAAGTTTTTACCTTGGGTGATGCGTATCGCTCACAACCTAATAATAGATCATTATAGAAAAAAGAAAAGAATGCCTTTTGTAAAGGGTAGTGATAATTTCGACATATTCGATATTATTAAGAATCCTGAGAAAAACATTCAAGAGAAAATGGAAAAAGAACAAGTTCTCTCTGATGTAAAAGGTCTCGTAACGTTTTTACCCGCAGATCAAAAAGAAGTTTTAATGATGCGGATTTATTATGATATGAGTTTTAAAGAAATATCAGAAGTTACTAATGTGAGCATAAATACAGCTTTAGGAAGAATGCGTTATGCATTAATAAACTTAAGAAAGAAGGCGGAAGAAAAGAATATGTCGTTACACTTAGATAATTAAAGTATAACTCGTTATTGCTAGTCGCAATAACTTTGAATTGAATTAAGTAAAAGCTCTGAGATTGTTCTCAGAGTTTTTTTTATCTATTATATAATAAATAAATATTATAGTCGTTATAGAGATAACTTAACACAAAACTATTATTTAAGCCTATGCCAAAATTTACTCACTTTAATTATTTAGAAATCACCAAAAATGAGCAAGAATTAAAATCGCTCTTATCAGAAAAAAAGGAGGCCAAAATGTATACTCCAAAGCAATCAACAATCGATAATATTCTTAACTATTCAAAAGCATTGAGTATAAGAAAATCACAACACTTAGATTTTATCGAGATAGTTTTAAACTAAAAAAATACCATTTAAAGCGGGATCTTTTATTTTACGGCTATTGCCGATATTTCTACATTAACATTTTTAGGTAAACAAGAAACCTCTACTGTTTCTCTTGCTGGAAAATCATCTGTAAAAAAAGTTCCATAGACCTCATTAATCTGAGCAAAGTTATTCATATTAGAAATGAATATTGAACACTTTACAATGTTCTCAAAATCCATATTTGCTTCCAACAAAACTGCTCTCAAGTTTTCCATCACCAATTTTGTTTCACTTTTTATATCCTCAATCTCTAGTTCTCCCGTTTCTGGATTAATTGCAATCTGACCAGAAGTATAAAGCGTACCTCCTGATAAAACCCCTTGGCTGTATGGCCCAATTGGCATCGAAGCATATTGTGTAATGATTATCCTTTTCATATAATTAAGTTAATGATTTAACTTCAATATTTGCCTCATTTAACATATGAACAGCAACAAATTTCTCTAAATTTTTAAAGAAATTTAAAATATCTTCTGTGTTGTTTTGCGCATTAATCGTTACAAAACGAATAAATTCATTTTCTCTAAAAGTACCAAACCCTACAAGAATTTCTGACTCCTCATAAAGAGCAGTACACAACTCTTGTGCATCAATATTTTTATAGTTAAAGCAAACAGAAATAGAATCTTCTATTCCGTATGAAGTATAATCCTTATGGTTCTTAATATAATCACGAGCAACATCAGCCAAATCAAATTGTTTATCTACAATTTTTTCTAAGCCTATTGTTCCCTCACTTTTCCATAGTGTCCAAAACTTTAAAGCATCGTTTCTTCTACCACATTGCAATGAAGTTTTTCCTAAGTTATAATCATCTTCATCCGTCTGATACAAATAACTTGCATCATTATCAAAAGAATCATACAAATGTTTTTTGTCTTTTGTAAAAATTAAAGAACACGTTAAAGGTGTTCCAATCATTTTATGAGCATTTAAGCTAAATGAATCTGCTTTTTCTAATCCGCTTAATAGATGCTTGTACTTTTTACTAAAAATAACAGAGCCACAATATGCCCCATCAACATGTAACCAAATGTTATGTTTATTACAAAATTCAGCGGCTTCGGTTATTGAATCAAACGCGCCCAGAACTGTTGTTCCTGCAGTAATATTTACGAGTACAGGGCTATAACCTTCTGTGATATCTTTATTTATCTGATTTTTTAAATCTTCCACATCCATTCTCCCTTCATCATCTGTAGCAATATAACGGACATTGTTTCGTCCAACACCAGAAAAAGCCGCATTTTTTGCGATACTATAATGAGATTCTTTTGAAGTGTAAACTGTTAAGGTTTTTTGTTTCATTCCCTCATTTCTAATCTTAGCATTAAAAGCATCTCGTGCCATTAACATAGACATAAAATTTGTTAATGAACCTCCTGTTGCAAAAGTTCCTCCCCCATTCTTATCCCACTTAATTATTTTAAGAATTTTATCTAATACAACTTTTTCAACTCCAATTTGAACTCCAGCAGCTTTATAAGTATACATACTATTATTAAGCATTACAGCTAATAAATCACCTAAAACAGCTTTATCATTTCTTCCTCCAAATAGTTGATTGAAAAAAGCATTACTAGCTGTTTTAGTAGATTTTAAAACTAAATTTTCTAATGCCACTTTAAATTGACTTTCATCAATTGGTTGATCTATCAAATCTAAATCTACTTTATCAAATAATTCATCAGTAGACGTAAATTCTGTAACAGGATTTTCTTGTTCGTCTACTAATAGTTTGTTCGCTATTTCATTAAAAAGTAATAAACTATCTTCCATAATTATAATCTCAATTTTAAATTTATATTTCTATTCTCAAAAGAAAATAGGGAAAACTGGCTAAAAACTGCTAAAAAAAGCTAACTTTTGTAACCGTAATTGTTGAAAAACAAAGCTAAGTTTAATTTAAAGAAAAATAAAGTTTTAACTGGATGGATAACATAACGTCACTTAATAAGCTAATAGAAGTTTTGAAGCAATCAGACGCTGAAAATTATGTGTCAATTGCTAAAAATATGAATATTCCTTCGAGTGATTTTAAAAAGTTTGCACACTGGAAAGATGATTGCTATGCTAGGAATTGCATCATTAAAACGCCAGAATTTGAATTAATTCTAATTTGTTGGAAGAAAGGAGATTGCACACCTATCCATGGGCACAACGAACAAAAATGTTGGGTTTATTTAGTTGAAGGTGAGATGACTGAACTTAGATATAAAAGTGATGAAGAATGCAATCTAACTGAATGTAACAAACTTCAAATGAAAGCTGGAGACCTTACCTACATGCATGATAGTATGGGGTTCCACTTATTGCAAAACTGTGAAGAGAAAAAAGCAATGACCTTACATCTATACATGAAACCTGTTGATACCTGCATGGTATTTAATGATTCTGACAAATGTTTTGATGATCGTATTTTAAATTTCCATACCATTGATGGTGTAAAACAAATTTAAGAGCTCTTTTCTTCAAACAAATTTTCTTTAATAAAATAAACAAATTATATGATTTCTGTAGACACAATTAGTGTTGAATTTAGTGGCACGAGTCTTTTTAGTGATGTTACATTTGCTATAAATGAAAATGACAAGATTGCCTTAATGGGTAAAAATGGTTCCGGAAAATCGACTATGATGAAAATTATAGCTCAGAAACAACAAGCAACCAAAGGATATGTTAGAGCGCCTAAAGATGCTGTAATAGCTTATCTACCACAACATTTATTAACAGAAGATAACTGTACCGTTTTTGAAGAAACAGCTAAAGCTTTTGGTCATATTTTCGATTTAAAAAACGAAATAGACAATTTAAATACACAACTGGAAACCAGAACCGATTATGAATCGGAAGCCTATATGAAAATTATAGAACGTGTTGCTGCATTGGGTGAAAAGTACTATTCTATTGAAGAAATTAATTACGATTCGGAAATTGAAAAAGCATTACAAGGTTTAGGATTTAAACGTTCTGATTTTACACGATTGACGAGTGAATTTAGTGGCGGTTGGAGAATGAGAATTGAGCTCGCCAAAATTCTACTTCAAAAACCTGACTTAATTTTATTGGATGAGCCAACCAATCATATCGATATTGAATCGGTTATTTGGTTAGAAGATTTTTTGATAAACAAAGCCAAAGGAGTAATTGTAATATCTCACGATAAAGCCTTTATTGATAACATAACCAACAGAACCATAGAAATTACTATGGGAAAAATATTTGACTACAAAGCTAATTACACAGATTATTTACAATTGAGAGCTGAACGATTAGCACATCAATTAAAAGCATTTAAAGAACAACAGAAAATAATTGCCGATAATCAAGCTTTTATTGACCGCTTTAAGGGTACTTATTCTAAAACAAATCAAGTATCATCGCGAGAGCGAATGTTAGAGAAGTTTCCAGTAATTGAGATTGATGAAGTAGATAATTCTGCATTAAGATTAAAGTTCCCTCCTTCTTCTCGTTCAGGAGATTTCCCTATAACAGCTAAAGATCTTTGCAAAAGTTACGGAGAGCATACTATTTTTAAGGGTGCGAATATGAACATTGCAAGAGGAGAAAAAGTTGCTTTTGTTGGTCGAAATGGAGAAGGGAAATCAACCATGATTAAAGCAATAATGGGCGAAATTGATTTTGAAGGGGAATGTGATTTAGGATACAACGCTAGAGTTGGATATTTTGCACAAAACCAAGCAGCAATGCTTGATCCTGAATTAACCGTTTTTCAGACCGTTGATAATGCTGCTGAAGGAGATATTAGAACCCAAGTTAAAAATATTTTGGGTCGTTTTATGTTTAGTGGCGATAACATGGTTAAAAAAGTAGGATTGCTTTCTGGTGGAGAAAAAACACGTTTGGCAATGGTAAAACTTCTGTTAGAACCTGTAAATGTTTTAATATTAGATGAACCAACTAATCATTTAGATATTAAATCAAAAGACATTCTTAAAGGAGCACTTCAAGATTTTGATGGAACGTTAATACTTGTTTCTCACGATAGAGATTTCCTACAAGGTTTGGCCAACAAGGTTTTTGAATTTAAAGACCAACGAGTAATCGAACATATCGAAACTATTGATGCTTTTTTAGAAAGAAATAGAATTACTAGTTTAAAGGAAATTAATCTTTAATTAAGCTCTTCCTAAACCACGCAATAAACGATAGTGAGATGCAACAGCTCCTGGCCAACTTTTAAACTCTTTATAAGCAACACCATGTTCTTTAGCAGTTTGTTTAACTATAGGTGCTAATTTACGGTAGTGAATACTACAAATGTTTGGAAACAAGTGATGTTCAATTTGTGTGTTTAATCCCCCAGTCATCCAAGATCCCAACCAACTTCTACTCGCGAAATTTACAGCTGTTGAACATTGATGTTCTGTATAAGATTGTGACAATTGATTATTTTCATCTGGCCAATCTTGAGGCATATCTTCTACCATGTGTCCCAATTGAAACACTAGAGATAGAGTTAACCCTAACCCTGCTTGCATTACTAAAAATCCTACAGGGATTCCCCACCAAGGTACATCTAATAATAAAGCAGGCCATAAAAATACGTTCGCATAAAATATAATTTTAGCAACATATACTTTAGTCATTGCCCACTTTTTAAGCGCTGGCTTTTTATAAATTAAATGTTGTTTTTTCTTCATCTGCTTAATGTCTCTAACCAACACCCATTCCAAGGTAAATATGGAATACAAAAACCATACATACAAATGCTGGTATCGATAAAGAGGTTTCCATGCAGTTCCTTCATGAAATCTTAAAATTGGAGCTGGAGTATAATCTCCATCTGCACCAGGAATACTAGTAAAAGTATGGTGACATTGATTGTGTGTAAATGCCCAATTGGGAGCGTAAGCACCAACAGCAGTAAACGTTGCTCCTAGCCATTTGTTTACCCATTTTTTAGAAGAATAACCCCCATGTATCGCATCATGACCAACATTAAAGCCAATTAATCCACAAATTGACCCTAACAAAAAAGCCAAGCCTACTAAGGACCATCCAGTAAATGATCCAAATAATATTAATGAATAGACAACTAATAATGATGCTAAATAAAAGACCGTTTTAAATATCATTTCAGCATTACAATGCTTAGATATTTTCTCATCTTTAAAATATTGGTTGACTCTTTCTTTTAAATCTTTCGAAAATTGACCCTCTTTCTGAAACTTAGGAAGTGGAGTTTTGTTATTGTTCTCGCTCATTAGATCTATCTTATCAAGAGCTAAAATAACTCTTGAGTTTGTCAAAATTAGTCATTAAAAAATTAAAATACTAAGGATACATGCTTTTAGATATGTTCATGAAATTTTGGATTACTTAAGCTATCCACTAGAAACATCGGATCATCTTAATATTCAAACTGTTTATGCTGATGGTATTCAAAGCACTTTTTCGTTCCAACATCATCTAAAAAATAGTAGATTTGTTGATTGAATTTTACAATACTACAATGGATAATAAAAAAGTTTTTGCCAGTAACTATTTAGCACCTATTGAATATTACTTTCAGCTTATTAACAGCGAAGAAGCAATTATTGATACGTGTGAAAATTATATAAAGCAAACTTTTAGAAACCGTTGTCAGATATTAAGTCCTAATGGAATACAAAATTTAACCATTCCTTTGGTTAAAGCACGCCAAAGAAAAGTGATTAGTAAAGTAGAAATTGCTTACGATGATAACTGGCGTAAATTACATTGGAAGTCATTTGAATCAGCTTACCGAAGCTCTCCTTATTTTGAATATTATGAAGATGATTTCTATCACTATTATCACGAAAAAGAGTACAAGTATTTAGTTGATTTTAACGATGACTTACAAAAAAAGATTATCGAGTTATTAAGTCTTGAAGCCAACATTACACAGTCTGATAGCTACATTGAAAGTGTTGCTCCAGAAAATGACTTTAGAAATTCTATTTCACCTAAAAACATAACTCCACTTAACTTTACAAGTTATATACAAGTATTTGGAGGTGAACGGAATGGATTCAATCCTAATTTAAGTATTCTTGACTTACTGTTTAATGAAGGTACTAATGCTGTTAATTATATGAAAGGACTAAAAAAAAATGTCTAAACTAGCTCCCCATAATAAATTTTTAGATCTTTCTGATTACGGAAGAGTTCCTGCAAAATTATTTGCCAAAGCACTTTTAAATACCCCATTTACTCCAGTACACATTACATTCCTATTTGCATTAGCAGGAATAACAGCCATTTACTTTATTATTGAAGCACAATATATTTTAGCAGCTATTTTTTTAGTACTAAAATCCATTATTGATGCTGCTGATGGTGAGTTGGCAAGACTCCGAAAAAAACCATCTTACATCGGACGATATTTAGATTCTGTGTTTGATTTGATTTTAAATTTTGTTATACTCTACACAATTTACATAGTTACCAAAGGTGAACTATGGATGATGTTGGCTGCTTTTTTTGCGATACAATTGCAAGGCACCGTTTTTAATTATTATTACACCATTTTAAGAAACAATTTAACTGGAGGAGACACCACAAGTAGAATTGAAGAAAACTCTTTCCCGAAAGCACTTCACGGTGAAAACCAACTAATGGTTAACTTCCTATTTGTTACTTACACTATATTTTATGGTGGTTTCGATAGAATAATTTTAGCTTTTGATGGCGCTGCCAAAACAAAAAAGCATCTCCCTAATTGGTTTATGACCTTAGTTTCTATTTATGGCTTAGGTTTTCAGTTATTATTAATCGGAATATTTTTAAGCTTTGGTTGGATAGCGTTTATCATTCCTTTTTTTATAGTCTTCTCTGTTTTTGTTGTCATTATTATTGGAATAAGAAAAAAATTTTTAACTGATTAAATAGATAACTTAGTTTAACGTTATTTTCATTTAACAGACGAAGCTAAATGAAAAATAATAATCATAAAATAGAAAAATGGAAATAAAAGTCCAGAAATTATACTGAAGATGAAGGAGCATTTAAGTTTATACTCAATTAGAGCGAATTCTCTCTGAATTGAAAAAAAAAGAACTTTCTAATGAAATTATTAGCGCTATTAATAATGAAATTGAACAATTAAACGCAGTTTCAGATTTAGGCAACACATTAAGAAGACAAGTAACAAAATCGCAAAGAAATATTATTAAATTGCTAGAGAAAGAACTTAAACTGGTCGTTAAGAATCATTATAGGAACTTGTGGTTGGCAGTTGGTATGTCAGTATTTGGTATACCTTTAGGGGTTGCTTTTGGAATGAGTTTTGATAATATTGGATTGCTCGGAGTTTGACTACCTATGGGAATGGTTATTGGAATGGCCTCAGGAACATTAATGGACATAAATGCATTTAAAGAAGGAAGACAGCTTGATAGAACTAAATTGCTAAACTGTTTACTGCTGCACCTATTCGCTTGTCAACACCAATTAGAAATCTCCTTTAAAAGAGTATATTCGGTAAATATTTTAATATAAAAACCATGAGTGATTCATCAAGTATTTGTTTATCCTGTTTACTTTGTTGTAATGGAACCTTAATTGGTTTTGTACAGCTAGAACGTGAAGAGATTCTTCCATTAAAAGAGTTATTAGACATAGAAGAGGATTCAATTGGTAGTGGCGTTTTTCTGCATCCTTGTAAAAAATTATGTGCTGATGGTTGCACTATTTACGAGCAAAGACCAAAACAATGTAGATCCTTTAACTGTTCACTTTTAAAGTCTGTTAAACAAAAGGATGTCGCTTTTGATTCGGCCGTTGAAGTCATAAATGCCGTAAAAGAAAAAAAGAGTGCCATCGAAAAACAGTTAGCGCAACTAGAGATTGAACTAAAATCTCCCTCATTTTACTTTAAAATGGTAGAACTAAAAAAAATGCTAAAGAGACTCCAATCTGCAGAAACGGCAACTCCAGAACACCTAGCATTAATAGAAAATATCGATCAGATAGACATTTTACAGTCAACAACATTTGGTATCTCTCCATTTTAAAAACAAGCTAAATTTGAACAAAATATATAATGTGGATAAGCAAGGATTCAACTCCTTCTTAAATTCAAAATCACTTGTTTTAATAAAAAAATGATAACTTAGGGTAACAACAATTTTATAGCCAATTTAAGCATAACAAAGAATTGAATTAGAGAAAATACAATTTTATTAAAATAAACGAGTATTGTTGTTTAATAACTATATATTTTTTTAAAAATAGATCTTGCAATAGTTTTATGACTCTAATCTATTTTGCGTTAAAAGATATTTATAGTAGGCAGAGTTTAAATTTATCACAAAAAAATATTCATTAAAAAAAGCACAGAACAGAGTGCTTTTTTTAATGAATATTTAAGCGTTAAAAACTAAATGTTATAATTAGAATTTACGAATAGTTATTGCTTTGTGTAAGTTATAGTAAATGTAGTATCCGGGAGAATCGATTCGGTTTCACTTAATATTAGTGTTGTAGCACTTAATAACTGAATATCTACACTATCTGTTCCATCAAATATGAGAATTTCTTCGGTTGAATCAAATGCCCAAGTTCCTGTTGTTGTTTGTGGATCAAGCGGGTCACACTTTAATGCTCCTTCATCTTCAGTGTAATTCCCATTAGTATTAAATAGCGTAAAGCCATCTTTCTCACAGGCAGGCGTAAAACTTAATATATCGGTTATAACTGCCCCTGTTAAAGGATCCGTAAAACCAGGATTTCTTGTAGCAGCAGTAATTTCCCAATTTGCATCAGTTAACAGTTCTGTTTTAGTCTGAGCAGCAGGTGTAACTGTAGCTGTAGATGTAGCTGTAGCTGTAGCTATAGGTGTTTCTTCTTTTGTACAGCTTGTAGCACCTAGTATTAAGCAACTTACTACAATAGTTTTGATTGTTAAATTCATTTGTTTAAATTTTTGATTAAATACAAATGTAATCTATTAATTTACAATCCAAAAATTAATTAAAAGTTTAGTAAATAAGCGAAATTAAACTCTTGAAAAATAAGCAACAGAGAACCAGCCCTCAAAATATTAAAAATTCAGCTTAACCAATACCTCTAAAACAAATGAAAGAAAAATAACTCAATTTTGATGAGCGTAAAAATGCTGCCTGCATAATATGTAACCACATCGTAAAAAAAGACGCATAATAAAAGTGGTTACACGTAATGCAAAAGATGGGCAATGGGGATTTTTGTGAGGTGAAACTGGAAACTGGACACAAAAAAACTAACTACATTTGATAACGGAAACGCTCTTCTACTTGGAGAAACAAATCAAAATTTTACAGCAACTACAAATGGAGACTATGCCGTAATCGTGACAAAAAATAGCTGTTCAGATACTTCAGCTTGTACCTCAATTATTGTTACTGATGTTAACGAATCAACTAGTGTATTTGAAAGGCATGAACTTTTCCCGAATCCAACCAAAAGAAAGTTCACCCTTATTTTAAGAGCAATTGACAACAATACATCAATTACAGTTTATAATGTTTTAGGAGAAATTATAAAATCATAAAAAAGTAAAGCGCTATAATGATTTCTTCATTGCCATAATATAGCCGAAGTGTAATCCATCATGTACATTGTTAAATTGAATAGCATCTTCAACACTATTTAACGTAAAGTTATAACTTGTAGAGTATTCAGTAAAGCTTTTAAACTTGTTATTAGAAAAATCAGTTTCTAATTGTGTAGGAAGCGCTATTAATTGCTCAATAATATAATCCAATTCTTCTTCTGTTAATTTATTTACTGCAACACTCCCCTTTTTATACTTATCTACAAAATTACTATCTAAGCACATTTCTAAACCAGATAATTTATAACAAAGCAATTGTTGTGTTACAACAACATGTGCTACATTCCAAATAACACTATTTTTGTATCCTGTAGGAATTGTACTTAACTCACTTAAAGACATGTCATTAATTTCACTTAATATGTTGTTTCTAGTAATTTTTAGAATTTCAATTTGCTTTTGCATAATCATTGGTTTTTAGTTGAAAACTAAATTAATCAATTCTCTTGTGTCAACTCTTTTTTCTATTCATCTTTTACAACTATCTTTGCAGCATGAGATCAGAAAGTAAAATGAGAATAATAGCTAAAACGTCATACGGTTTAGAAGAAGTTTTAGTTGAAGAGTTAAGACAAATAGGTGTTACTGAGGTTGAGTTAGCAACAAGAGCAGTAATGTTTGAAGGAACAAAAGAAACACTTTACAAAGCTAATTTATGGTTACGCTCTGCCAATCGTTTAATTGTTCCTATAAAAACTTTTAAGATAAAAAGTGCTGATGACCTTTACGACAAGGTGAAAGAAATTGCTTGGGAAGACATTTTTACTGTTGATCAAACTTTTGCGATTGATTCTACTGTGTTTTCTGAAATATTTAACCACACTAAGTTTGCTGCTTTTAAAACGAAAGATGCTATTGCTGATCGTTTTAGAGAGAAGTTTGATATAAGACCAGATGTTGATACAGGGCAACCACACATCAGAATAAACTTACACATTGGTAAAGAAGATGATGTAACAATTAGTTTAGATAGTTCTGGAGATCCTTTATTTAAAAGAGGTTTTAGAGAAAGCCAAAGTTTAGCTCCTATTAAAGAAGATTTAGCTGCTGGTATGATTTTAATGAGTGGATGGGATAAGAAATCTAACTTTATTGATTTATTCTCTGGTTCTGGAACGATATTGATTGAAGCTGCTATGATTGCTTGCAATATTCCACCAAACATTAATAGAGCTGTATTTGGCTTTATGAATTGGAAAACTTATGACGAGGCTCTTTTTAATGAAGTTGTTGATGACGCATTAGACCAAGAAATTGGTTTTGACTTTAAAGTTATTGGAGTTGATATGGATGCAAGAGTTATGGGAATGGCACGTGCAAATATTGAAGCTGCTGGATTGACTGATAAGATTGAATTACATAAGAAAGATTTTAAAGACTTTGAAGCTCCACAATTAACTGGAGTTATTGTTTGTAATCCTCCTTACGGAGAAAGAATTGGCGAAAACGTTGATGAATTGTATACTGAATTTGGAGATAATCTAAAAACAAGATATGATGGTTGGAATGCTTGGATGATTAGTTCTAATATAGGAGCTTTGAAAAAAGTAGGTTTAAGACCATCTAGAAAGATAAAACTTTTTAACGGAAGTTTAGAATGTAGATTTATGAAATATGAAATGTACAGAGGAACGAAGAAAATTCACAAATTAGTAGGCAAACAGGAGGATTAAGGAATGATCAGAAAAGATTATATCCAACTTTATTTTGATGAATTGGCGAAAGTTTTGGCTACTATACTGCAATTAAAAAACGATTTTAAACCCACTGAAGCGGAAGCAAAACTCAATGATTTTTCTACTGATTTTTTAGGAATAAGTTTTGAAGAACTTTTAGCTATTGATACTAATCTTGTTAAGTTTTTAACCAAAGAAAAGGAATTTACCCTTATCCACTTTAAAATATTGGAGGATTTATTGTATCACAAATATTTAATCAATTCTTTAGATAAAAAGCTCAAAAGACTTACTTTAGAAGTGTTGAAATATGTAGCTGAAACGGATATAGATTATTCTATAGAACGAAACGTAAGAATTGAAGAACTAAATGAGTAAACAAACCATTTTCATAGATGTAATCTTACCGCTTTCGTTACCGAATTTGTTCACTTATCGTTTACCCGAAGAATTAAATAATGACATACAAATAGGACAACGCGCTGTTGTTCCTTTTGGGCGTGGAGGGAAATTATACTCTGCTTTAGTAAAAAAAATACACCACTCTCCTCCTAACAAATACCAAGCAAAATATGTAGACTCATTACTGGATGATAAACCAATTGTTAACCAAAAACAGTTAAAGCATTGGGATTGGATTTCCGATTACTATATTGCTAACCCTGGGGATGTTTTTAATGCTGCTTTACCTGGCGCACTAAAATTGGCCAGCGAAACCAAAATTTTAATTAATGCTGAATTTGATGGAGATACTGTTACAGAATTAACAGACAGAGAATATCAAATTTATGAAGCCTTAGAAATAAGAGAAATATTAAACCTTCAAGAGATTTCTGAGATATTGAACATTAAAAACGTTCATAAAGTGGTAAAATCCTTAATAGAGAAAAAAGCCATTATTGTTGAAGAGGATTTAAAACGAAAGTATAAAGTAAAGCTTATTCCATTTGTTCGATTAACAGAGCATGCTGACAATGAAAAAAACTTAGAGCAAATTTTTAACGAAATAAGCCGTTCAAAAAAACAATTAGAAACGTTAATGTCTTTCATTCAACTTTCTAAAAGATATGGCGAACCCAAAGAAGTTAAAAAATTAGATTTACAAAAATCTACCAATGTTAACGCATACATTATTAATGAGCTGGTAAAGAAAAACATATTTGAGATTTATGAAATTGCTGTTGATCGGATTGGTAGTTATAACAAAAAACTAATTGGAGATAAAACACTCAACGAGCATCAAGTAAAAGCACTAGCTGAAGTTAAGGCGCAATTTGAGACAAAAAAGGTTGTTTTGCTATACGGAGTAACCTCTTCAGGTAAAACTGAACTCTATATTAAACTGATACAAGAAGCAATTGCCAAAGGAGAACAAGTACTTTACTTGTTACCAGAAATTGCATTAACCACTCAATTAATTGTACGATTACAAAAGGTTTTTGGTGATGTTATTGGTGTTTACCATTCTAAATTTAATGAAAACGAACGGGTAGAAGTTTGGAACAAAGTATTGGAGTTTGAACATACCAAATCTTCCAAATTTCAAATTGTAATGGGAGCGCGTTCTGCCATGTTTTTACCCTTTAGCAATTTAGGGTTAATTATTATTGATGAGGAGCACGAAAATAGCTTTAAACAATATAACCCAGCACCAAGGTACAATGCCAGAGACAGTTCTATTATATTAGCTCACATCCATAAAGCAAAAGTGTTAATGGGTTCTGCTACTCCGGCAGTAGAGACCTATTGGAACGCGCAACAAGGAAAATATGGTTTGGTTGAAATGACCAAAAGGCACGGTGGAGTTCAAATGCCTGAAGTATTGTGTGCCGATATTAAAGATGCTACACGAAAAAAGAAAATGAAATCGCACTTCTCTCCAATCTTAATGGACTTAATGGAAGAAGCATTTAAAAATAAAGAACAAGTCATCTTATTTCAAAATCGAAGAGGTTATGCTCCTTTTTTGTTGTGCGAAGAATGTGCACATGTTCCTGAATGTAAAAACTGTGATGTTTCGTTAACCTACCATAAACACTCCAACCAATTAAAGTGTCATTATTGTGGTACCAGCAAACAAATGCCGAGCACTTGTGGTAAATGTGGTAGTCCAAGAGTTACTTTAAAAGGTTTTGGTACAGAACAAATCGAAGAGGAATTATCTCTCTATTTCCCAAAAATAAAGGTAGCCAGAATGGATGCTGATACTACACGAGCAAAAAATGCTTACCACCGTTTAATTACCGACTTTGAAGATGGAACTGTTGATGTGTTGGTGGGAACGCAAATGGTAACTAAAGGGTTAGATTTTGACAATGTATCTGTAGTTGGAATCTTAAATGCAGATAACATGCTCAATTTCCCTGATTTTAGAGCTTTTGAGCGTTCTTATCAATTAATGAGTCAAGTAAGTGGACGGGCAGGAAGAAAAGCAAAAAGAGGAAAGGTTTTGGTTCAAACTTATGAGCCTTACCACCCTATTATTAGACAAGTTATTGATCACAATTATTTAGGAATGTACACAGATGAAATTGTACAACGAAAAAAGTTTAAATATCCACCTTATCAGCGATTGATTCACTTTACCTTAAAGCATAGAAATAGTAATATTTTAAATGAAGGTGCCCGAGAATTTGTACAAGGGTTGAAAGCCAAATTTGGCGATCGTGTTTTAGGACCAGATTTCCCTGTTATTGCTCGAATAAAAAACCAATACATTAAAAATGCTATGCTAAAAGTTGAACGTGAAATTTCTGTTAAGAAAACACGCCATTTGGTAATGGAAGTAAAAAACCATTTTGAAGCGTTTAGCGAATACAAAGGTGTCCGTATTACCATTGATGTAGATCCGATGTAGTACTTGACTTTCTCGAGAAAAAATAATACCTTTACATAATAAAATTTATGAAAAATTAAAACATCTCAAACTAGATCGTTAGCAAACATTAAAAATTATGAAACAAATATTACTAGCAATATCAATTTTAATAGGAACATCAATTCAGGCACAACAAATTCCAAATGGAAGTTTTGAGAGTTGGGTACAAGAATCCTACGGAGAAGAACCTGCAAACTGGGGTGAGTTTAGCTTACAACTGCTGAATTCGATAAGTCTTGGCACTATAGATAGTACGATTGTTAAGTCTCAAGATGCTTATTCTGGAACTTACGCTATGGAGTTAAGATCAAAAGCATTATTTGGTGCGCTAACAGATACGATTGTACCCCTTGTAATGTTAAATTTAAAAAATAGTAATCTTGATTCTGCGAAAATGAAAATTGATAGTCCTTTACTTTCATTATCGGGTTATATTAAGCAAGATCTAGTAATCGCAGATAGCAATTCTACTTCTATAACTGTTTTCGTTTATTCAGGGGGAAGTATTACTGGGATTGGCGCTATGGAGTTTGATATGGACATTGTCGATTACACAAGTTTTGATATCCCAATATTATATTTTGCCGGGATTTCCGCCGATTCTATTGAAGTATGGATTGCTGCTGGTAATAGCAATGCTCCTGTTCCTGGAAACATAATGTTATTAGATGATTTTGAATTGCATTATCTGACAGCAGTAGCTGTAGAAGAAACTAATAGTTCGGAAATTAGTGTATATCCAAATCCTTTTAATGACCAACTGATCATTGAATTAGAATCCTCAAGCAGCAAGGAATTTAAAATATATTCCATACTTGGCGAAATGGTGCTAAAAGGAACTGTAAATTCTGATATTAATACAATCGATTTATCAAACCTACCTCCGAATATCTATTTCTTAAAAATAGAAAATCAATCAATTAAACTGATAAAACAAAATTAGGTCAAGAGAAATTTTATTTGCTAACAAAACCTAAACTGAATTAAAATGCAGTTTAGCCAAACGTTAAGCGAACCGTCCAAAAA
>Ga0307998_1000284_pt1 | contig 29711 bp, 25 predicted proteins | sample Davwhametageno37_FD_203147 | JGI IMG/M metagenome (GOLD analysis project Ga0307998, IMG submission 203147) | Marine microbial communities from Davis Island wharf, Antarctic Ocean - #37 | ecosystem: Environmental > Aquatic > Marine > Unclassified | place: Antarctic Ocean: Davis Island wharf... | reverse complement strand
ACAGAATGGAAAAAGACCGCGATCACCTTTCTGTATTTGCCTACTTAAAAAACCTTGAAGGCCAGCCCATTGCCGTAATCAATGTTCCTTATAGTTTCGATATTGAAACCACAAGGCGCGAGGCATACAGCTTTATTTCAAGCTTAGCCAAAGTATATACTTTAATGTTTGTATTGGCTTTAGCTCTGGGTTATTACTTGTCAAATTACATAACTAAATCATTGCGGCAACTTGGTGCGCGAATCAAAACGTTAGGCGTAAATAAAAAGAATGAACCCATAGAGTGGCAAACCAACGATGTGATTGGGGTTTTAATAAAAGAGTACAACCGTATGCTTAAAGAGCTTGAGAAAAGCGCTGTGATGTTGGCACAGTCTGAGCGTGAGTCCGCTTGGCGCGAAATGGCAAAACAGGTGGCACACGAAATTAAAAACCCATTAACTCCAATGCAACTAAGTGTGCAGCAGATTGAGCGCGCTTGGAACGATCAAACTGAAGATTTTGATGAGCGCCTTAAGCGGTTTTCAAAAACCATGCTCATCCAAATAGAAACATTGTCTGAAATTGCATCTGCGTTTTCGGATTTCGCCCAATTACCAAAGTCCAAAATGGTATCAATAAACCTAGTAGAAGTGATTGGCGATGTGGTAGAGCTTTTTAGAAAAGAAGAAGGCCTGATAATTAATACATCTTTTAACAACATCGAATCAGCCTACATTAAAGCAGATAAAAACGAAATATTGAGGGTGTTTAACAACCTTTTCAAAAATGCTTATCAAGCAATGGATGAATCAATCAGTATTGAAATAAATGTATCGTTAAAAGAAAAAGACTCATCTTTATTAGTTGCCATTAAAGACAACGGAATTGGAATATCAGACGATCAAAAAGCCAATCTATTCACGCCTAGTTTTACTACAAAAAGTACAGGTATGGGTTTAGGGTTAAGTATGGTCAAGAATATTATTTCAGGTATGGGAGGCGATATATGGTTTCAATCCAAACAAAACCAAGGCACCACTTTTTATCTTTCCTTTAAAAAGGAACAGTCGGTTTAACCTACTTTTGCAGCTCTAAAAAACATCCATGAGCTATCAAAACCTATTAGTAAGCAGAGAAAATAAGATAGAAACGATTACCGTTAATCGTCCTGAAAAGCTAAATGCTTTAAACAGAGCAACCATTATTGAGTTGAGCCAGGCTTTAAACGCTGCCAATTCTGATAATGATGTTCAGGTGGTTATCTTAACAGGAGCGGGTACAAAAGCTTTTGTGGCAGGAGCTGATATTGCTGAATTTGCAAGTTATTCCAGTAAAGAAGGTGAAGAGTTAAGCAGAAATGGACACCAATCATTGTTTGATTTAGCGGAGAATTTGTCAAAACCTGTAATTGCTGCGGTAAATGGTTTTGCTTTAGGTGGTGGATTAGAGTTAGCCATGAGTTGTCACATTAGAGTTGCCTCTGATAATGCTCGGATGGGCTTACCAGAAGTATCGTTAGGTGTAATACCAGGTTATGGCGGCACGCAACGTTTACCTAGATTGGTTGGAAGAGGGAAAGCAAACGAAATGATTTTTACCGCTGGTATGATGAAGGCTGACGAGGCACTTAATTACGGGTTGGTTAATTATGTGGTTTCTCAAGAAGACTTAATCTCGACTTGTGTCAAAATAGCACAAAAAATCACCAAGAATTCTCCAATGGCAATTGCTAAGACCATTAAAACTATAAACGCTTCATACCAAGAAGGATTAAATGGTTTTGATGTTGAAATAAAAGAATTTGGAAAATGCTTTTCTACCGATGATTTTAAAGAAGGAACCACAGCTTTTTTAGAAAAGCGCAAACCAGCTTTTACAGGAAAATAATTACAAAAAAAAAGACTACTCCTTAGTTTTACCTGCCAATTGGATGTAAGGTAATTAGTTTCTGTTTTTTTAAGATAACAAGGTTGAGCAATATAAAGCTCAGGGTTGTCTTTGTGTGGAAACGGACAACTGACAAACCGAATTTATACTTTCTTAACAATCTAGTTTCGGTAAGTCAATACTCAATTACCACAAACCCCGTTTGAAAAACCCAATATTTGACAAATACAAAAGCACAGGTTGAGCACAATTAAAAAACTAGCGGGTCAAACAGTTATATATGGTTTAAGCAGCATTGTTGGCCGGTTTTTAAACTACTTACTTGTACCACTACATACCCTTCAGTTTTCAACCAATCAATATGGAATTATTACTGAAATGTATGCGTATGTTGCTTTTTTGGTGGTGCTGCTAACCTACGGCATGGAAACCGCATTTTTTAGGTTTACCTCAAAAACGGACCATCCGCTTGAAACAGTTTACAAAACGATTCTTACCTCACTATTAAGCACCACAGCGCTATTCATCGTTTGGGTCACAATATTTAGTCAAGGTATTGCAGATTGGTTACACTATCCGAACAACCAAGAGTTTGTGGTTTGGTTTGCTGTAATTGTTGGGTTAGACGCCGTTTCTTCCATTCCTTTAGCAAAGCTTCGTCATCAAAATAAAGCAATAAAGTTTGCTGGAGTAAACCTACTTAACGTTGCCATTAACATAAGTTTAAACCTCTTCTTCTTAGGGTATTGCATGCCGCATTACCAAGCGGGCGACACCAATATTATAATTGACACACTGTATTCACCAGAAATTGGCGTAGGGTATGTTTTTATATCCAATTTAATTGCAAGCATTGTAAAGTTTTTGGCATTAACCCCAATGATGAAATTCTGGGGTTCACCATTAAGCAAGCGATTACTAAAAGAAATGTTGTGGTTTGGAGTGCCTTTATTAATTGCAGGCTTGGCTGGGATCATAAATGAAACCATTGACCGAATAATGCTTAAAACCATGTTGTTTGATACACTAGGAGAAAAAGATACCATGAGCCAGCTCGGTATTTATGGTGCAAACTATAAAATATCGATAATCATAACCTTGTTTATTCAAGCTTTTAGATATGCGGCCGAACCGTTTTTCTTTTCGCAGGAAAAAAACAAAAACGCAAAAGAAACCTACGCTAAAGTCATGAATTATTTTGTTGCAGTGGTAGCAATTATATTTTTAGGTGTAATGTATTACTTAGAGCTTATTAAATACTTTATTCCTAATAGTGAGTTTTGGGGTGGATTAGCAATTGTTCCAATATTGCTTTTTGCCAACATCTTTTTAGGTATTTATTACAACCAATCAATATGGTACAAACTCACCAACAAAACTAAATACGGAGCTTATATAGCCATCATTGGCGCATTAATAACTGTTGTTGCTAATTACATTCTAATTCCGAAATATGGCTACGTTGGCTCAGCATGGGCAACACTAGCTTGTTACTTCACCATGGTGTTTATATCCTATTTATGGGGTCACAAACATTATCCTGTAAAGTACAATTTGATCAGAATATTTGGTTACTTAACTCTGGCTGTTGTATTGTGGCAACTTGCTTTGATATTAGGTCTTCAAAATGATGTTACAGGTTATTTGGTTAAAACGGTATTGTTGCTTTGCTTTGCAGGCACTATAATTAAAATTGAGAATCCTTTTAAAAATGGAAAACAAGCCATTAATTAAGATAGTTAACAAGAGTAAAAACGCTTTACCAGAGTACAGCACCGCGCTGTCAGCTGGTATGGATTTGCGTTCAAACAACGACGATAAAATCACAATAAAGCCACTTGAAAGGGTATTGATAAAAACAGGATTGTTTATTCAATTACCAGAAGGGTTTGAGGCTCAAGTAAGGCCAAGAAGCGGAATGGCTTTAAAATATGGCATATCTGTTTTAAATACACCAGGTACTATTGACGCTGATTACAGGGGTGAAATAGGCGTTATTTTAGTAAACCTATCGAATCAAGAGTTTGAAATTAATTGTGGCGACCGAATAGCACAAATGGTTGTTGCGCAATATGCAACCGCTCAATTCGATTTAGTAGAAACACTTGAGGACTCTGAGCGCGGTGAAGGCGGGTTTGGAAGCACAGGTAAACATTAAGAATCAAAAAAAGGAAAGCAGAGTATTCTGCTAAATTTGTAAGTATATAAATTCAATATGAGAATAATAGTTCCAATGGCTGGAATGGGTAAAAGAATGAGACCTCATACTTTAACAGTTCCTAAGCCATTAATTAAGTTGGCTGGCAAGCCAATAGTTCAGCGTCTTTGTGAAGACTTAGCAGCTGTCTGTGACGAAAAAATCGATGAAATCGCCTTTGTAGTTGGCCGTTTTGGTGAAGCTGCTGAAAATCAACTTAAAGAGGTTGCTGCAAGTTTAGGCGCTGAAGGAACAATTCATTATCAAGATGAAGCACTTGGCACAGCACATGCTATTTTGTGTGCTCAATCCGCATTAAAAGGCAAGGTAATAATTGCTTTTGCTGATACATTATTTAAAACCGATTTACATCTCGACGAAAACAAAGATGGTATCATCTGGACACAGAAAATTGACGATCCGAGTCAATTTGGAGTTGTGCAACTTGATGATAACGGAGCGATTACCGATTACGTTGAAAAGCCTGAAGAATTTGTAAGTGACCTTGCCATGATAGGAGTTTACTACATAAAAGATGGTGAGAATTTACATAGCGAATTACAATATTTGCTAGACAACAACATAATAAAAGGCGGTGAATACCAATTGCCCGATGCGTTCAGAAACATGACTGCTAAAGGACTTGAACTTTACCCTGGAACAGTTGACGAATGGTTGGATTGTGGTAACAAAAATGCTACCGTTTACACCAACCAACGTGTTTTAGAATTAAAGCAATTTGAAGAAAAGTTGGTATCTGATAACGCTTCAATAATCAATAGTGTAGTTGTTCAACCTTGCTATATTGCAGATGGGGTACAGATAACAAATTCGGTTGTTGGACCTCATGTTTCAATAGGTAAAAACACAGTTGTTTCAAACACAATTGTTACGAATTCAATAATTCAAGAAAACGCTGAACTTACCTCAACCAATGTTACAAATAGTATGATTGGCAATGCAGCTAAAGTTACAGGAAACGCCCTTGATTTAAGTATCTCAGACTTCAGTACATTTAACTGGTAAACTATCCGTTTGAAAGCATATTTCATTTATATATCAATTGCCTTAGTACTGTTTACTAGTTGTAAATCAACCAGTGATGTTGGTACAGGAAGTAATGAGCTTGTTCAGGATAAACAAGAGTGGAAATCGGAGCAAGAGCTCCTTACTTTTAAGAACTGGTTTTTTGAAGGGAATAAAGAAAAAATGCTTGGCAACCATGAAAAGGCCGCTGAGTATTTCAAAAAGTGCATTAAAATTAACCCAAATGGATCAGCTTCTTATTTTGAACTTTCGTTGATACGTGATTTTCAAAAAAACACCTATGAGGCAACAAGACTTCTTGAAAAAGCAATTGAATTATACCCAAACAACAAATGGTACTTAATCACATTAGCAGATTTTAATAAGTCGGCCCGTAAACACGAAGGAGCTATAACCGCTTATGAAAACCTAATAGAGATTGAGCCGAATTCAATAGAGTTTAAGTACGAATTGGCATCAGCATATATCTTAAACAACGACCTAAAGGGAGCTCTTAAGGTTTACGATGAAATTGAAGATAAATACGGAGTTACAGAAGATGTTTCCATACAGAAACAAAAAATCCATCTTAACTTAAAGAACCCAGATGACGCTGTTTTGGAAATCGAAAAACTAATAAAGAAATACCCTGGTAACACGAAGTACCTAAACATATTAGCAGATATATTTTTAAAACAAAACAAAACCGATAAGGCGCTGACAACCTATAAAAAGATTGAAGAGGTTGAGCCTAACAACCCTTTTGTACAATTGAGTTTGGCGGATTTTTATATGAGCGCCAATAAAATGGACAGCTCAAAAAGTATGTTGCTGAAGGCTTTTAAGAATACGAAGCTAGACATTGACACTAAAATTAAAATACTTTATGGTGAATACAACCGCACATTATCCGATTCAACAGGTGTTGCTTTTGATTACAGATTGAGTAAAATAATCACTCAAGTTCACTCTCACGAAGCTAAAGGATATGCAATGTATGGTGATTTTTTATATCGTTCAAGTGCGTTTGTTGAGGCAAAAGAGGAGTATAGAAAGGCAATTGAATTAGATAAATCAAAGTTTATTATTTGGAACCAATTGTTAACTCTTGAATCAGAATTAAATGACTTTAAAAGCATGAAATCAGAAAGTGCTGAAGCAATAGAACTTTTCCCGTTACAACCGGCTTTTTATTTCTTTAATGGTATAGCAAACTATCAACTCAAAAGCTATGAAGACGCCATTAACTCGTTTGAAGCGGGCAAAGAAATGGTGTTCGACAACAAACCATTAAAGGTTCAGTTTTATGCCAACCTTGCAGATGTTTACTATCAGCTAAACAAATTCCAAGAAGCCTTTAAAAACTATGATGCTGCATTAGCTGAAGACCCAAACAACGCCTACGTACTAAACAACTTCAGTTATTATTTATCACTACAAAAACAAGACTTGGAAAAAGCTTTAAAAATGTCAGCGCTAAGCAACGAGCTATTACCTAACAATGCTTCTTACCTTGATACTTATGCCTGGATTTACTATCAAATGAAGGATTATGAAAACGCTAAAACACAAATGGAAAACGCCATTAAATGCAGTAAGCGTGAAGCCCCTACTTTAATTGAACATTACGGTGATATTTTATTTAGATTAGGTGAAAAAGAACTTGCAATGGATCAATGGAAAATTGCCATTGAAAAAGGTGGAGACTCAGAAGAGTTAAAAACCAAAGTAGAAACTGGAACGCTAAAGGATGAGAGTTAAAACATTTTTGTTGGTTCTTCCTTTAATTGTGGTATTTGCCTGTAAGGGACCACAAAAAACAACCACCAAAAGGCTGGCCCATAAAAAAAATCTATCACGATTACTTGAGCAGGCTGAATCCAATCAGCTGAAAATTGATTGGATGTCAGTTAAAGCGGCTATCAGTATTACCAAAGAAGGAAAACACACAGGGTTTAAATCAAACATTCGTTTGCGAACAGATAGTATGATTTGGGTTTCGATAACTCCCTTAGCAGGTATTGAATTTGCCCGCGCTGTGTTTACACCTGATTCAGTGAAATTAATTAACCGGCTGGAAGGCTACTATTTTATAGGCGATTATGAGTATTTAAACCAAATGTTTAACACCGATATTAACTATGGAATGATTCAAGCTTTACTTTTAGGAAACAGTTTGAGTCTACAAGAAAACGATAAGCTTAAATCATCTATCGATAAAGGGATGTACTTATTGAGCGGCCTTAAGAAAAGGGCACTTAAAAAATCAATAGAGAAGGAAGAATTGAAACATAACCAAGAGCACATGTTTTCAGCATGGGTTGATCCTGTAACTTTTAAAATCACCAAACAATCGTTTTTAGACCTTACCTCAAACTATTATTTAGAAGTTAATTATTCTGAATTTAAGGAAGAATCAGAATCATTGTTTCCTCACAATACAACGTTAACATTAATTACCAACAACGAGTTTAAGGCAGTGATTGATTACAGTAATTTGTATTTCAATGTTCCCAAGAAAATGCCATTTACCATATCATCAAAATATGAGGAGTTTAAACTTTAAACTGGTTGCTTTCTTTTTTATACTATTGACAATTGGCGCAGTTAACCCTTTATCATCACAGAGCAGAAAAGAACTCGAAAACAAAAAAAAGCTACTCAGTAAAGACATAGAGTACAAAAACAAGCTACTCGAAGAAACCAAAAAAAATCAAAAATCTTCATTGAATGAGCTGGTGATTCTCAAAAAGAAAATCAATGAACGCGAGCAACTAATCAATACCATCAACAACGAAATAAGGTTTCTTGATGGTGAAATTAAAACGACCAACAATTTAATAGGATCACTTGAAAAAGAGCTACAAAAGCAAAAGGATGAATTTGCTGAACTCATATATGCCGCATTCAAAACTCGAAACAATTACGAAAAAATCATCTATATTTTTGCGTCAGCGGATTTAAACCAAGCTTATCGCCGGATGAAATACATGCAACAATACGCTGATTACAGACGAGATCAAGCGGAGGTTATTCTTAAGACTCAAAAAGAACTAGCCGATAAAACAATGGACCTTGAAAAGCAAAAACTTGATAAAAAGCAATTGCTTAATGAAGAACAAAATGAACGCTCAAGTTTAGCCGTTGAAAAAGGACTTCAGCAAAATGTGTTTAACAGCCTAAAGCAAAAAGAGAAGCAGTTAAAGCAAGAGCTAAAACAAAAGCAGAAAGAAGCAGAGCAACTCACCAAAGCCATTAAAAAGATTATCCAAGAAGAATTGAAAAGACAGGCAGAAGAAAAGAAACGATCTGGATTTGCTTTAACCCCTGAAGCAAGAGCCTTGTCAGAAAACTTCGCAAACAATCAAGGTAAATTACCTTGGCCAATTGAGAACGGAGTGATTACTGAAAAATATGGTGAACATGCTCATCCAGTTTTAAGAGAAGTTAAAGTAAACAACAACGGGGTCAACTTTAACACCAAATCAGGAACCCCAGCACGAGCGGTTTTTGATGGTATTGTAAGTAGAGTTATCGTTATTCCTGGAGCAGGTAAAGCCGTTATCTTACGTCATGGTGAATACCTTACGGTGTATATGAACCTTGCTGATGTTTTTGTAAAAATGAACGATACTGTTGAAACAAAGCAATCTATAGGCAATATTATTACCGATGCGGGGAAAACCGATTTGCACTTCGAAGTTTGGAAAGGCCAGGTTACTTTAAACCCATCACAATGGTTGTACAACATCAAATAACAACTAGAAGTTATCAGCTCAGCAGGTTGGCATTTTAACTACATTTGCTTAAAATTTATCCAATGGCACAATTATCTGTTTTTCTTTGGTCTTTAGGTGGTCCTGAAATAATCGTTATCCTTTTTGTGGTATTGCTTTTGTTTGGTGGCAGAAAGATTCCTGAACTGATGAAAGGATTAGGAAAAGGAATAAAAGAATTCAAAAGCGCTTCCGCTGGAGAAGATGGTGAAAAAGCAGAAAAGAAAGTGGACGAGTAAGTCTATTGGTTTTCATGAATATTTCATCATACGCATCCTTACGCCAACAACTTTTGGCAGGTACAATTTCATGTTCTAATATTGTTGAGCATTATCTTAATAACATAAAGTTAAATGAGCATCTAAATGCATTTTTAGAAGTTTTCGAAACCGAGGCAATTGAAAGAGCATCTAAACTTGATGCGCAAATAAAAAAAGGAAATACAGGCAAGTTAACCGGAATGGTAATTGGCCTGAAAGACAACATTTGCTATAAGGGTCATAAGGTTTCGGCAGCATCAAAAATATTGGAAGGCTTTGAATCTTTGTATAGCTCAACTGCTGTAGAAAGGTTAGAAAAAGAAGGCGCCATTTTTATTGGAAGGTTGAATTGTGATGAATTTGCCATGGGCAGTTCAAATGAAAATTCAGCATTTGGTCCAGTTAAAAACCCACACGATAACTCAAAAGTAACAGGAGGCTCTTCAGGGGGCTCTGCAGCAGCAGTTGCATCAGATTGTTGCATGGTTGCGTTAGGTTCTGATACTGGTGGCTCAATAAGACAACCAGCTTCTTTTACAGGATTAGTTGGGGTAAAACCTACTTATGGAAGAGTATCAAGACACGGCTTAATCGCTTATGGTTCTTCACTTGATCAAATTGGGTCGTTTTCGAAGAATGTTGCTGATTCATCAATTGTGCTTGAAGTAATAGCTGGCCCTGACGAGTTTGATACTACCGCTTCAACAAAACCTATAGATAATTACTCAGATGTAGCGGCAGTTAGTGAAAAGAAAAAAATTGTGGTTCTTCAGGAACCATTAGAACATGATAAAACGGATTCAGAAATAAAGGAAAAGGTACAAGAATTAATCAATAAGTTGCAAGAGCAAGGGCATGAAGTTGTGATTAAATCAATGCCTTTATTGGATTATTTAGTTCCTTGTTATTATGTTATTTCAAATGCCGAAGCATCTTCAAACTTATCGCGCTATGATGGCGTTCATATAGGGTATAGAAGCCCAGCTGCCTTCGATATGGAATCTACGTACGTTAAAAGTAGAACCGAAGGATTTGGCACAGAAGTAAAGCGCCGCATTATGCTTGGTACATTTGTGTTGAGCGCCGGCTATTACGATGCTTATTTTTCTAAAGCACAAAAAGTTCGTCGTAAAATCCAGGACTATACCAACCAGTTGCTTACCGATGCTGATTTTGTTATTTCACCAACAACACCGAATACCGCATTCGAAATTGGAGCAAAGAGTGACCCGATCGAAATGTACTTACAAGATATTTTTACCGTACACGCCAACCTTTCAGGTAACCCTGCAATATCATTACCAATGGGTAAACATAGCAACGGCTTGCCATTTGGAATACAGGTTTTAGCTCCACATTTTGCTGAAAAACAGATGTTCGATTTCTCGGAATATCTAATGAACAAATTTTAGTTCAAAATAATCGTTTTTTTCTTCATCTGCTGCCAATCGGGTAGTGATATTTGCTATAACAGATAATCTGTCTTTATGAAATTAAAACATTTATTTATTGGGGTTGCAATGGCGTGCTCTTTTGCATCGTTTGCAAATCCTGATTCAACAACGATCGATTCAACCGAAATTGTAATTGAGGCTGATGACCCAGCGTTAAGGGCTCTTGATGAACTTGTTTCTATGCACAATATTGAAGCAATGGGTTTTGGTTTCGATTCAACGATAATCTCTGAGCTAGGTTATGCAAAAGACTCAATACCCAAATTTTCTGAGGCCGTAATAGCTGAACGATTAGCTTTTTTAGATGAAAACACACCATTTGAATTACAGTACAACAAAAAGGTAAAAGCATTTATTAATCTATATGCAGTTAGGAAAAAAGGACTTACCGAGAAGGTACTTGGATTGTCGGAGTATTACTTTCCAATGTTTGAGACCATTCTTGATCAATATAACTTGCCACTTGAATTTAAATACTTGGCAGTAGTTGAGTCTGCTTTAAACCCTACCGCAAGATCGAGAGCAGGCGCAACAGGCTTATGGCAGTTTATGTATGCTACAGGAAAAATTTACGATTTAAAAGTTACCTCATACGAAGACTTAAGGATGGACCCTGTGTTGGCAACACATGCGGCATGTAAGTATTTTGCGTTTTTAAATTCAATATACCACGATTGGAATTTGGTTTTAGCAGCTTACAATTGTGGCCCTGGAAACGTAAATAAAGCGATTAGACGATCTGGTTATAAAAGAGATTATTGGCAAATTTACCCGTATTTACCGCGAGAAACAAGAGGATATGTACCAGCTTTTATAGCTGTAAATTATATTATGAGCTATCCTAATGAGCATAATATGATTCCTGATAAGCCTAATTATACATTCTTTGATTATGACACATTGGTGGTTACCAGAAGATTGAATTTTGAACAAATTGCGGGCGCTTTAGATATTACAATGGAGCAGTTAAGGTTTCTAAACCCTGTGTATAAAAAGGATTTAATTCCGCTTAACGGAAAACAAAACACTTTGAAGTTACCCAAACAACAGGTTGGTTTATTTGTATTAAACGAAGAGGTTATTTTTGACTATAACAAACCTCTAACCCAAAAAGACTCAGATGGAAGAGAGTATGTTTGGGAAGAAAGAGAAATTTACCATCTAGTTAAATCCGGACAATACCTTGGTTACATAGCTTCAAAATATGGAGTAAGCACACGTAACATTATGGAGTGGAACAACATGCGTTCAACAACGATACATCCTGGAAAACAGCTTACAATTTATAAATCAGCAAAAGAATACATCGCGAAAGCGCCTACACAGCCAAGTAATAATCAGGCAACAACAACGGTGAAAGAGGATAAGATTGAAACGCCTTCAGAAGTAGCTAGAAAAGTGTACTATCAAATCCAAGATGGAGACACTTTGTGGGATATAGCAAAAGCGCAAGGCGTTAGCTTAAACAAGCTTAAATCTCTTAACTCAAACTTGAATCATAACAAGCTCAAACCAGGCTCGAAAATTGTGATTGCCTCCGAAGGATAATGACTAGGTTTTACATTTCAATTATTTGCTTAATACTTCTGGGCTGTCAAAGTGGTTCACGAGACAGCTATTTACCAGGCTATGCAGGCCAAGTAGGCGAGGTAATAGTGGTGATGAATACCAGTTTATGGGATGGGCAAACAGGTTCAGAGATCCGAAGTGTTTTAGAAGAATCACAATATGGGTTACCACAAGAAGAGCCATATTTTAAGGTAATACAAGTAACTGAAAGCAACTTTAACAGAGTGCTTAACACGCATCGAAATGTTGTTTGGATACAGGTGTCGGATACAGTTACCAAAGATCAATTTGTGTTTAATAAAAACACTTTTTCAAAAGGTCAAATGCTGGTGAGGATTAGAGCTAAAAACAGCTTAATTGCCAACGAACTTATTTCAAAGAACAAAGCCGGAATCATTTCGCTTTTACAACGGGCAGAGCTGAACAGGATTATTTCCCGAAACAAAAAGTTTGGGCCTAAAGAAGCAGAAAAGAAGATTAACGAAAAATTTGGTTTTAAAATAACGTTGCAAAAAGGGTTTGAAATAGTTGATGAAAAACCAAATTCAATGTGGATTAAATTGGAACGAGAAAGACCCTTAGGTGGTTTTAGACATCAGATAAGTCAAAACATTTTAATTGCAGAGTTTCCTTATAATTCACGAACTGATTTTTTAGATTCAATTATTTTAGCACGAAAAGACTCACTAACAAAGCTTTGTTTGCCAGGACCAAACGAAGGTTCGTACGTAACTACCGATTACGAATTTGTACCACCACTGATTACCGAAATAGGTGTTGATGAGCAGTATGCTAAAATGCTTAGAGGGTTATGGCGAATGGAGAACAACTTTATGGGAGGACCTTATGTTTCATTGATTACCACACATCCCACCAAAGACAAGTTAATATACATCGAGGGTTTTGTTTTTGCCCCACAATTCAACAAGTTAGAATATCTACGGGAGCTTGAAGCAATAATAAAATCCTTAAAGGTAAAATAAAGTAAGTTTTCTAAAAAAGCAGAAAAGTCCTTTTAGGTAGTAGTGATATCTATTCTAATCCGAAACAATGTCTTCCCCAATTGGCGTAAAGGTCATCATAAAACCAAGAAAATACACGTTCAGTAATTAGTCAACAAACTTAAAGTCGGCCTTAATAGGCAGATGATCACTAAAGCCCGGCTGATAGCTAAAGCCGATGAAGGTTCGTTTAGGCTTTAATCCCATGTTTTTTTTATCCAACTCCAATAAAAAATCAAAAGCACAAGGAAGTGCAGATTTATCGATATAACCTAAACCGTTTTGTGTTTTAAACCCTTCAGATAGTATCATTTGATCTATATAAGTCCAATCGTTTCTGTATTTGTTTGATCCCGGAAACAATGATATATCGATCATTAAATTTGTAAAATAAGGGTTATCATTACCTATTAATACATCCTTTATGCTTTTATCAGTAGGTGTATCATTAAAATCACCCATTACAATTATTTTAACTAGACTGTTGTTTTCATACAAACTATCGGTTACTTTTCTTAATGTTTGAGCCACAAACATTCTAGACTGCTCGGTTTCTAATTGCCCTCTCCATCTCGATGGCCAGTGGTTTACAAACACATGAAAAGTATCTTGTTTTAAAGCAAAAGTTGCCCATAAAATATCACGAGTGTAATAGTTTTTATCCCAAGGGAAATCAATTAATATTTTCTGTGAATTAATAAGCGCTACCTTGTCTTTTTGATAGAGTAAACCAACATCAATTCCTCGCCTATCTCGTGATTCAAAATGAGCAATACCATAGCCGTATGATTTTAAAGCGGTATTATAAATTAGGTCAGTTAGCACTTTTTTGTTTTCAATTTCGCACAACCCAATAATTTCAGGAGGCTCAAAACCACCAGTTGCAATCAAAGCTTTTGCAGATCTATTTAGCTTTTCGTAGTACTTGTATTTATCCCAATGCCTGTCGCCATCTGGTGTAAACTCTTCATCTCTAGTTAATGGGTCGTCGGCAGGATCAAAGAGGTTCTCCACATTGTAAAAAACCATTCTAATCTCGTTGTTTCTTTCAAAAAGCTCTGGTGTTAATTGAGCGAAACATGGTGATGTTATAATTAGAACCAAAAAAGCTGCTCCGTATAATTTCATACTATATTAATGGCTGAGTAAATTTCACATTTCAAAGTAAATCAATCTTATAAAACCGACGAACTTTTATAAAACAATAAATGCCTATATTCGTTAACCAGGATGCTAAAGAACGTAAACATTCACAATATTCTTTTTCTTGATATTGAAACCGTATCAGGTTTTTCGAAGTATTCAGAGCTACCAGAACGATTTAAAACACTCTGGAATCATAAAGCTTCGTTTTTAAAAAAGGAAGAGAGCGACACCGAAGAATCGCTTTACGAAAGGGCCGGAATCTATGCTGAGTTTGGAAAAATTATATGCATTAGCGTAGGGTATATTCATAAAGTTGACGGTGTGGAACAGATTAGATTAAAATCGTTTGCAAGCCACGATGAAGTCGAGGTATTGAAAAGTTTTTCTGATTTGTTGAACAAATTTTTTGGCGAAACCAAACATTTGTTGTGTGGTCATAACGCCAAAGAGTTTGACTTCCCATACATCTGCAGACGTCTTTTAATTAATGGATTGCCAATTCCAAATACATTAAACATTGCAGGAAAAAAGCCTTGGGAGGTAAATCATCTTGACACCATGCAACTTTGGCGTTTCGGAGATTACAAAGCATACACCTCGCTTGATTTACTTACCGCCCTTTTTAATGTGCCATCACCAAAGTCAGACATAAGTGGAGCAGATGTTTCTAGGGTTTATTGGGAAGACAATGATTTAGAAAGAATTGCTGAGTATTGCCAACAAGATGTAGTTGCTCTAATTCAAATATTCAGAAAATACCAAGCTCTAAATTTAATAGACCCATCTGATATATTAATGTCCTAGGACCTGATACCAAATATCTCTGTTTTTGAACGTGTTTTTCTGAAGTAGAAATTCCATTTGATTGCTGCTTTCTTTTTCTATTGAATAAGAGATTAAAGCCCAATCGCCATCAATTCTCTTAATATTCGAAAACACATTACTGGAAGTGTAATTAGCAATCTTTCCAGCGGCATTATACTCTTGTGCGATCAGTTGAACTGTTGGGTTTACGTCCTGATTTAAATAATACCAAAATTTAATGTCAGTTGAATTGGAAGAATCATTTTCTGTTTTAAAAAGGGTATTGTAATCGTTCATTAACGCTTTCGTTGCTTGTTCTTTTGTAGGAGCCACATCATTTGATGTAGAGTTTTCTTTAAGGTACTTTTCTATTACTTTTGGGTTTAAAGCTTTAAGTTCAAAACCATCGAAAGAGCTGATTTTTTCAGAAAGATAAACCAATTCTAATTCAGCTTTTGACAGTTTTACTCCATTTTCATAAACCAATAAGTAGGGCTTGTCTTTAGGAAACAAATTTGGCCATTCCGTTTTTTCATACACTAAACTCAAATTTAATAAGGTTTGCGACAAAGACGTACGCGACATTTGAACGGCTGTAATAGGCAAACCTGTTTGTAGTGAGCTAATAAATGCTCCTTTATAAATACTAGAGTTTTCTGTACTAAACCAAATGTTTTCAGAACCTGTATGAAAATATGGAACAGGAATAATTGCACTATAATCAGAGGGGTTTATTGCTGTAAATTCTTTTTTAATATTTGCAGGGTTTGAAAAATAAGATAGCTCGTTGGTTTGGTATAGCTGTCTATTGTGGTGTTGATGAATTTCAACAACAAATATAATTGCTAGAAGCAGGAACAAACCAAGTTTTTTTGGACTTGGGTTTTTATTGAAACATGAAAAATAATACTTGACCGCTGAAATGTTAATCACAAAAAAGAATACCCAAGCAAACCTTCCAATACCTCTAAATTGTTTTAAGGGCCCTGCGTAGTCAATTAAAAATTGGAAATGACCAACAAACGGATAACCAAACGACAGGATTAATAGAGCCAATGCCGAAAGCTGTAGAGGGGTAAAAACGTAACTAAAGTTAAATGTTCGATATAAAAGCTTGTTTATAAACCATATTATTACAAACGCTGTGGCAGGTAGCCCAATATAAGCAATGCCCTCCCAGCTATGTTCTGGTATAGTAAACAACAAGTTGAATAGATAGACTAGAGGTTTACCTATAGGAATAAGTATGGTTGATAATGATGCGGAGTATTCAAAAAACCCAAAAGGATTGTTGGGTCGATCTACAACTTCAGAGCCTGTATTAATCCATAATTGCAATAAAATGAAAGGCAACACAACCTGTAAAAATAAATGAACTAAAACCCATTTAAGATTGTGGAGTTTGTTTAAAGCTAATTGAAAAAAATGAGCCCCTGCAAGCGTAAAGCATGCAATACCAAAATAGTACATGTGTATCCCTGAAACCATGGTAATGATCAAGCCTATTGCTAAAGAGAAAAGTAATTTTTGTAGCTCATTGTGCTTAATCCACATCCAAATGGTTAATGGAATAACGAAGGAATATGACAGCGCATAATGACCCCCCATTCTTGCTAATTGAGGAGAAAGTAAGCTGATTACCACCGCCCCAAAAATGGCCTGCCAATTTCTAAGGTTTAAAGATTTAAAAATTGCAGCAAGTATTGCTGCTGCTAGCGGAACAGATAGCAACATTAATAGGTTTATTATTCCAATGGTATATTTTGAAACATCAACAATATTGTTGGATATAAACTTAATTGTATTGGATATTAAGGGTTGGTTGTCACTAAAAACAACATGCTCTCCTAAAGGAAAGTTCATGCCTTCAAAGTGATTGTAGGAGGAATCAAATAAAATATGGTATAGAGGAGTGTAGTAGTTTTTTAACCCATCAATTGCATCACCCAGCAAGTATGAATTTAAATGTGTAAACAACCCCCAATTGTAACCCATCATTACCAAAATACTGATTAAAAAAGCAAGAAAGGGAGGGGCGTGGTTTTTAAAAAACAAAGAGATTTATTTACTGAACAATAGTCGCACAAAATTAATCGACTCTACCAATAAAACCTTGTAATTCATCACACTAAAAACAACATCACTTCTAAGCGTAACAGAAACAGGAATTACTTTTAGCTGTTGTCGTTTCAAGGTTGCTGTTTTCACGAATTCCAGATCAAATAAAAACCTATTAATTGTTGTTTCTAGAAAGATTGCTTTACCCTTATTGTTAAAACCCTTTAAACCACATTGAGTATCAGTAATGGGTAGCCTTAAAATGCTTTTTAATAACCACCGCAGAAGTTTAGAAATAACCTTTCTCGCAAAAGGCACCTTTTTGTAATAGTCTCTTTTTCGATAACCAAGAGCAACATCAGTACCCAATATCAATTCTTTGTACACAGCAATTATTGATGGTATTGTGTAGGGAAAATCAATATCAGTAAATATTTGAAATTCGCTTTTTGCATGCGAAACACCAAGCCTCAAAGCAGCGCCTTTACCTAAATTAACAGGGTTAGCAACGATTTTAATTGGTGGAAATTCAGTTTTTAAGTAGTTGGTCTCAATTTCAGTAAAACGATTGTTGTTTGAACCATCATTTACAAGTATAAATTGAATTGATATTTCTTGAAGGTGATTACTTAGCTCTTGTATGTAATGAGTTAGCTGTTTTTCCCACTCTAAACTAGGGTTAAAACAAGGTATTATAATGTCAAGTGTAGGTTGCGCGTGGTTGTCCAAATCGGAATCAATCAAATGTCATTTCTGGTATATCTCCATCAACAATTAAACTACCTTCAGTTGCTGCTTTTATTTCATCAACCGAAACTCCAGGAGCTCTTTCTAATAGGTGAAAAGCACCATCTTTTATTTCCATTACCGCAAGGTTTGTAACAACTTTAGTTACGCATCCTACACCTGTAAGCGGAAGGCTGCACTGTTTAAGCAGTTTACTTTCACCTTTTTTGTTGGTGTGCATCATGGCAACAATTATGTTCTCAGCTGATGCTACTAAATCCATAGCCCCGCCCATTCCTTTTACCATTCTGCCTGGAATTTTCCAATTGGCGATGTCGCCGTTTTCAGCTACTTCCATTGCGCCTAAAACCGTTAATTGAACATGCTGCCCTCTAATCATGGCAAAACTTGTTGCTGAATCAAAAATCGAAGCACCTGCTTGAAGGGTAACAGTTTGCTTACCGGCATTAATTAAATCGGCATCTTCTTCGCCATCAAAGGGAAAAGGACCCATCCCTAAAATTCCATTTTCTGATTGGAATTCTACCGTAATTCCGGCGGGAACAAAGTTGGCCACCAAAGTAGGAATACCAATACCTAAATTTACATACCAACCGTTTTGCAGTTCTTGAGCTATTCTTTGAGCTATTTCTTTTTTACCAAGCATAATTCTTATCTAGATCTAACCGTTTTCTGTTCTATTCTCTTTTCATAATTCTTTCCTTCAAAAATTCGTTGAACGAAAATTCCAGGTGTATGAATAAAATTGGGGTCTAACTCACCTTCAGGAACTAATTCCTCAACTTCAGCAACGGTAATTTTACCTGCCATAGCCATTAATGGATTAAAATTCCGAGCGGTTGATTTAAAAATTAAATTCCCTGCACGATCACCTTTCCAAGCTTTTACAAAAGCAAAGTCAGCGGTTAATGCCGACTCTAAAATGTGAGGTTTGCCGTTAAAGTCTCTTACTTCTTTTCCTTCTGCAACTTCGGTTCCGTAGCCTGCAGGTGTGAAAAATGCAGGAATCCCTGCTCCACCAGCTCTACATCTTTCGGCAAGCGATCCTTGAGGAATTAAATCAACTTCTAACTCTCCACTAAGCATTTGTCTTTCAAATTCATCGTTTTCACCTACATAAGATGAAACCATTTTTTTAATCTGTTTGGTTTGAAGCAACAGACCTAATCCAAAATCATCAACACCAGCATTGTTCGAAATGCAGGTAATGTTTTTTACTGCAGACTCGCGCAAAGCAGAAATTGCATTTTCTGGGATACCACACAAACCAAACCCACCTAACATAAAGGTCATTCCGTCTTTAACTCCTTGAATTGCTTCTTGTGCGTTACCAACAACTTTATTCATAAATGTACATTTTGAGTAAACTCAAAGGTAATTTAAAACCTCAGAAAAGAAATTACATCCAGCATGGGAGTTGCTCTATTCTTCGTCGAAATTAAACCCTCCTGAGTTGGTTTGACTTGAGCCATATTTTTTATCCCAAGCTTCACAATCAAGTTCAACAGCAATACCTTCAGGCTTGTCGAATGGTTCACCAGTTATTCCTAATGATGAATCAGCATAAACCTGTTTCATGTACAATGCCCAGATGGGTAACGATGTATTGGCTCCCTGTCCGTAATAGGTTCGCGCAAAGCGAACAGCTCTATCTTCAGCGCCAACCCAAACGCCAGTAACCAACTCGGGCGTAAGTCCAATAAACCATCCATCCGAGTTGTTTTGTGTAGTTCCGGTTTTTGCTGCTATTTCGTTTTTAAAACCATATTTAAATCGCAGGCGAACGCCTGTACCTAGTTTCTTATCAAAATGATCACTGTAAGCACCATCCACTACCCCTTGCATTAAATTAAGCATAGTATATGCTGTTTGTGCGCTCATAGCTTCGCTTACTTCTGGAATAAAGTTCTTGATAACGGTTCCATTTTTATTTTCAATTCTTGTTATGAAAACGGGCTTGGTGTAAACGCCTTTATTTACAAATGTTGCATTGGCCGCGGTCATTTCCATTACGGACACATCTGCAACGCCTAAACACAAAGCGGGAACCTCGTCAAGCTGACTTGTAATTCCAAGTTTCCGGGCCATATTTATCACCGCTTTTGGTCCAAAATCTGCCATTATTCTTGCGGTAATAGTATTCATTGAATTGGCAAGTGCGTACTTTAAGGAGATCATACCGCCGTATACATTATCAGAATTTTTAGGACACCAGTCTGGTTGATTTTGAACCTCAAAACAAGTTATTGTGTTCGGGTATTTATAACATGGCGAAAATCCTTCTTGAATGGCTAAAGAATATACAATAGGCTTAAATGTTGAGCCTACTTGTCGTTTTCCTTGCCTTACATGATCGTAGTTAAAATATCGATAATCAATCCCCCCAACCCAAGCTTTAACATAACCAGTATTAGGATCCATACTCATCATACCTGCTTGCAAAAAGCGCTTGTAGTATCTAATGGAATCCCAAGGCGTTAATACAGTATCTCTTATTCCTTGCCAAGAAAAAACTTTCATGTTAACAGGCGTGTTAAAGGCCAGTTTTATTGAGTCGTCAGATGCGCCAGCTTCTTTTAAAGCTTTGTATCGACCTGAGCGGTATTTTGCTTGATTTAGTATATTCTGAGCTTGTTTTTCGGAAATTCTCCAGTCAAAAAGACCATCTTTTCGTTTTTCAAGACTATTAAAAAAATCGGCCTGGAGTTCTTTTCCAAGGTGCTCCTTAACTGCGTTTTCAGCGTACGTCTGCATTTTTGAATTTAAGGTAGTATAGATTTTTAAGCCATCACCATATAAATCATAATTAGAGCCATCTGGCTTTGAAATAATAAAATTGCCTTCTTCATCTTTTTCATTTAAAATTTTACGTAATTCCAACCTAAGGACTTCTCTAAAATAAGGCGCTATTCCAGTTCTATGGTCAACTCTTGTAAACTCTAAACCTAAATCTTGTTGACGAAGAGAATCATAAAGTTCTTGTGAAATTAAATCGTTTCGCTTCATTTGATAATAAACAACATTTCTTCTGTGCAACACGGTATCAGGTCGTCTAACAGGATTAAATAGCGCGGGATTTTTAGCCATACCAACTAGCGTTGCTGACTGAGGTAGCGTTAGCGAATCAGGGGTTGTGTTGTAATAAACACGTGCAGCAGATTTAAGCCCTACCGCATTGTTTATAAAATCAAATTTATTGAGGTACATTGTTATTATTTCCTCTTTGGTGTACTGCCTTTCCAGTTTGGTTGATATAATCCATTCTTTAAATTTTCGGGTTACTAATCCAAGTTTAGTTAGTCTTTCTCTTGGGAAAAGCATTTTTGCCAATTGCTGCGTAACCGTGCTACCTCCACCCATGCTAGCATTACCGGTGATTACTCCTTTTACCACCCTTGCTAACGAACGCAAGTCGATTCCGGAGTGTTCGAAAAAACGTTCGTCTTCCGTTGCAACCAAAGCATTTACAACATGCGGAGAAATGTTTTTAAAGTCTACGTTCGACCTGTTTTCGCGGTAATACGTTCCTAACAATTCTTGATCAGCAGTATAAATTTCAGAGGCCAGGTTGCTCTGAGGGTTTTCTAATTCTTCGAACGAGGGTAGTTCGCCGAAAAAACTCAATGAGATAAACCAGATGAAAATGCCAATAGCAATTGGCGGAAGAAGCAGTAGCACCCATAATAGGAGACCGCTTTTAACGTAACTTTTATGTTTAGTAGGCTTCTTCTTCAAATCGCTAACAAAAAAGCAAAAGTAATTTGATTAAACAGGCTTATTAGGTTAATATGCTTAATCTTTAAACAGTGGATTATTCAAAAAAGCTGGATATTTTAACACGTACTTTAAAACCTGTTATGAAGATGCTGAGTTGGGATTAAGAGCAGCCTTGCTTGGTTACAAATCGGGCATAGCAATAAATGCTGTTGTGAAGCACAGGGTAAGTTATTCAGTGAACAAGGCAAAAACTGTCGATTACGGAACTATATTACAGAAAAACATGTTGTTTACTTACTTTTCATTAGTTTGTTGGCCTTGTTGACTTTTCGTTTTAAACTACTAAAATCACAAATGGGTGGACTAGGAGTTGTTGTGTTTCGTTTTTCTGAATTGGTAAAACGGCGTAAAGAAGTAAAACACAAGTTAAGTTTTGTTCAGGTTTTAAAACTTCATAAAAGCTTTTTGGGCTTTTATATCAAGTACTTCAAAAACTTTATTGTAAGCAGCAAACCAACTGTTTTAGAGTAGTACCAGGAAGCTGATTTATTTCTAATTGGTTCATATTTTTACTAAACACCACTAAGAGCCGACTAAAGGGTAGGTTTAAATTCAAACATTTCGGTTAAGTTTGATGTGCAGATATTGCCAAGCCTAAAATCAAAGTTTATTGAAATGAAAAGAACCTTTATTTTAACCTTATTGTTTCAAATATTAATAGGGTTTAGCCATGCTCAAACACCAATTTTAAATTTTACCAACTCGACTGGGCATGCTCATTCTGCAGATTCAAAAGGCGATACGGTAGTTGCGCTTTTTTCACATTTAGAATTGATCGATGACCCAAATGGTGGTATAATGGTTGACAGGGACTCAGCATATTACTATTGTTTGTTTTTATATGAAGAAACCGTGCTGGTAAAAAAGCTCAATATTGGTGATTTTAGTGATGGTATTCTTAGTTTGAATGTAAAAATATACGATGATCATTTCAGCGTATATGGTAGTCGTAGTTCAATAACTGGAACCGACTCCTTAGGACAGATTTTTATATACGATTACTCATTTAATATTGATAAAATTAGTTCTACAGTATTTAACTCTCCAAATAATGAATTGGCTCATACATGCATTATTGTGGATTCCCTAATGTATGTTTCGTGTATAACCAATATTAATAATTCCCCTTTCAAAACAGAAGTAAAAAAACTAAACATAAATACGGGGTTGGAAGAGTCAAGTATAGTTGTTTTGGGTTTATCAGAAAGTTATCAATTGTCTTGTTACGATTACTCTAACAATATGTTTTACTTGATGGATACCTATAAAATGTTGCGAATTAATGGAACCTCAATGACGGTTGAATACCTAGATAGCAATCTGAATGCAGATTACAACAAGTATCCAGCTGCAATGGTTTTTGACCCGATTTTAAACCAAGTCTTATTTACAACTGGTGTTACAGATTTCAGCAACTTGGATGATGTGAAATCTAATTTGGTGATAGGTAGTTATAGTGATGTTGCAGGTTTAACATTTAACGAAATATTGCCATCCATTTCTGAATACAAGCACAACAGCTTAATAGTTAGTAAGGATAATTCATATTTGATTGGTGTCTCTGTAATCAGTCCTTTAGATATTTATTCAGATACTGGTTTTGCAGGGTTTTATGCGATGGAAAGTGACCTTAACATTCTCCATGTTCAAAACGATTTAACAACTGCCAAAATGATTGGAATAAGTAAGCCAATTGGATATTCTTTTATTGATTATTTAGTACCCAAATCAAATGGATACATGTTGATTGGTAAATATTGGGACTTTATAAACAATCCAACACAATACAAATTCATTCCTTTCTACATGGTTTTGAATGAAGAATTTGAGCCAGTGTCAACAAAGAAAATTGCAGTCAAACCACAAAACGAATTATTGGTCTACCCAAACCCTTCTAATGGTTTTATTAAGTTTAAAAACATAAAGAACCTATTAGGAGAAAGATTCACCATCTATACAATGGATGGAAAGCTTGTTCAGCATGGAAAGGTTCAGAATGAAATTAAAATAAGCACAGGGACAGGGCTTTATTTAGTAGTGATAAAGAACAAATCTGCCATGTTTTATAATAAAGCAGACTAGCTTTTACTTTCCGGCAAACTCAATTCTCAAACCTGCATCCAAAATAAACGGCAAGTCTTCTTCACGCATGGCTTGTTCAACTTCAAAGTGGTATTTGCCTGATTTAGCAAAGCGTACGTTGTTTTTAAACAGAATTCGATTGTCAATTATATCTCCGGCCCCAGACCCCAACCATTTACCTGAAGGATTGGCTAAAACACAATGAATAGTGTCTTTTATGGCATGTCCGTTAGGAGAAACTGAATGAAAAAAGAAATAAAAATTGCTGTAAGGGTATGATTTTCTATTTCTTAAATTAAGAAAAAAGTGATAAGACGATAAAGTGTCCTGTACATCAACATCAAAAACCAACTTATTTTTGTAATTCCAAGTTTCGTTTACTAATTCTTGGTTTTTTTCAAAAAATCTATTGTTGTCACAACTTGAAAAAAGGGCTACAATAAAAACGATGCCTAAACTAAGGAGACTATTTTTTATCATTTTTCGTAAAGAATCTTTTTGGTTTTCTTTTCTTGCGGTTGTTGTTTTTCTTTTTGTCGTTGTCAAATCGAGTTAGGTCGTCTTGGCCTACTACGTTTTCGAAATCAGGACCTTTTACTTCTATTGCTTTTACCGCAAACTCTAGTAAATCTTCTGGGTTATTTTTTTGTTTGTTTAACTCAACAATCGCATTTACCCTGCTTTTCTCAATCGGAATATGTGTTCCTAAATTATCGGCGTAAGCATAATACATAATGCCTTTAAAAACATCTGTTTTTTGGTGGTAAGCAACGCCTTTTTTGGTGTACAATTTAGTATCCGCTTTAGGGAAACCCTGTAAAGCATCTAAATAGGAGTCAAGCTCAAAGTTTAAGCAACATTTTAATTTGCCACACTGCCCTGCAAGCTTTACAGGATTTATTGCTAATTGCTGGTATCGAGCGGCACCTGTTGAAACAGATCTAAAATCAGTTAACCAGGTTGAGCAGCAAAGTTCACGTCCACAAGAACCTATACCACCAAGTAAGGCGGCCTCTTGTCTTGCTCCAATTTGCTTCATTTCAACACGCACCTTAAAGGTTGATGCCAAAACTTTAATTAGTTCTCTATAATCGACCCGATCTTCAGCGGTATAATGAAAAATACCTTTCGTGCCATCAGCTTGAAACTCTACATCGCTAACCTTCATGTTAATCTTTAGCTCAGTTACAAGGTTTCTCGTTTGAAGCATCGCTTGGTGTTCTTTGGCTTTCATCTCGTTCCAAAGATCAACGTCTTTTTCGTTTGCTTTTCTAACTATTTGCTTTGTGTCTTTAGGAAGAAGTGTGATTCTTTTTGCCTTTAATTGAAGTCTTACCAATTCACCAATCATCGTAATTTGACCAATATCCTTTCCATAAGCAGCCTCTACAACAACTGTATCGCCAACATGAAACTCTTTATCGGTTTCAACTTTAAAAAACTCTTTACGTGTATTTTTAAAACGAACTTCTGCAAAAGGGTAAGGCTTTACACCTGATGGTAAACTAACCCCAGCTAACCAATCAAAAACTCCAAGTTTACCTGAGCCACCAACACCACAATTGCCATTGCTTTTACAACCAGCAGGTATCGTTAAACTACCACATCCTCCACTACTACAATTTCCACATCCCATTTTCTAAATTCTGTAACTCACAAATGTAGGGTTTAAAACAAATCGTTTATTGCCTTTTTTAAGGTGTCGTGTTTAAAGACAAAACCTTGGTTCTTTAATTTTGCTGATGACACCCTGCTACCCTCAAATACAATTTGATACATTTCACCCAGTATTAGTTTAAGCAAAAATGCAGGTACACCACGGTTAACATATGGTTTACCATATTTTTTTGCCAGGGCTTTGGTAAGCTCTGAGTTGTTAATGTGTTCTGATGCGACCCCGTTGTAAATGTCGTCTTTTCGTTCTTTTAAGCACCATTTAAAAACGCTAACAAGGTCAGTAACAGAAATCCATGGCACCCATTGTTTTCCATTTCCTAAAGGGGCCATAATGGGAGGTGCAATCATTTTTGAAACGGCCCCACCTCGCTTGCTTAACACAACACCAATTCTAATAATTGAGGTGGGTATATTGAGGGACTTAAACTGCAAGGTATGAGTTTCCCATTTTTCAACCAAATCACATATGAAACCTGAATCAGCAGGGTCGTTTTCAGAATAGATATGGCTGTTGGTGACCATACCGTAATAACCAATTGCTGAAGCACAAACCACCGATTTTGGTTTTGTTTCCATTTCAGAAACTACATCAATTAACAATTGAGTGCTTTTGGTTCTGCTTTCCAACAGTTCTTCTTTTCTTTTGTTTGACCATCTTTTATCAGCAATACCAGCTCCTACAAGATGAACAATGTGATCCACATTTTGAAGCGCTCTTTCATCTATAAAAGACTCCTTTATATTCCATTTGTAAAACCCTTTTTTGTTCGTTGACCGCGATAAAACCCGTACTTCATTGCCCTCATTCTCTAGCGATTCTTTTAAAGAAGAGCCGATGGTTCCGGAGCCTCCTGAAATTAAATAGATTGCCATTGCTTTTCGTTTATACTTTTGCAATATAACCTTAGAATCTACAAAAAGTTTAATGTCCAGCTTTCAATTGCCTGTAGCTGAAAAATATCATCAAAACATTGTTGTTCTTCAGCTTGTTAAAAAGCAAATTGAAAAAGATTTTGGAATTGAAGAAGATGAAATTAAACTATCAGAAAATAAAGCATTGTTGTATCAAGGTTTGTGTTCAGAGGTTGAGCGAATCATACTTTATTTGATAAACAACAACACTCAAAGGTTAATGAATTTGCTTTATCGCGTTGATGTTCCTGAAGCAGTAATTAAAGGTGCTTTAATAATTGCTGATGATGAAAGTGCTGAGAAAACAATTTCGCAGGCCATCATGAAGCGAGAATTGATGAAAGTAATTACGCGTTTGTATTTTAGCGCAGACCCTAATCAAAAGCTATTATTGAAAATTTAATTTTGATTAAAATACCGTATCATATGAATCTTCTCATTTACCCATTCGTAATAATGAAAAATGGTAAATTTGTGGTTCTAAAACCGAGTACAAATTTTTATGGATAAATTCTCTTATGTGGGCAATGCTGATGTTTCAGCAATCGATGAAATGTATCAGCAATACAAAAACGACCCTAGTTCAGTAGACAACAGTTGGCAAAAGTTTTTTGAAGGTGTAGAGTTTGCAAAAACAGATTACACCGATAAAGGTGAGGTTCCTGAAAATTTCGACAAAGAATTTAAGGTGCTAAGCCTGATTTCAGCCTACAGAATGCGGGGTCACCTTTTTACAGAAACGAACCCAGTACGTGAGAGGAGAAAATATTCTCCGTCGCTGGAAGTAGAAACTTTTGGCTTGGAGCAAAGTGATCTAGATCTTGACTTTAATGCGGGTTCTGAAATTGGCTTGGGCAAAACCAAGCTTTCAAACATCGTTAACCACCTAAAACAAACGTATACCAAATCGATTGGTGCGGAGTACATGTACATCCGAAATCCTGAAAAAATAAGTTGGTTGCATTCTATAATTGAAACCAATAAAAATACACCTAATTTTAGCTTTGAGTCAAAACGCGAAATCTTACGAAAGCTCAACCAGGCGGTAGTTTTTGAGAGCTTTATGCACAAAAAATTTGTTGGTCAAAAAAGGTTTTCACTTGAGGGGGGAGAATCATTAATACCCGCACTAGATGTAGTTGTTGAAGAAGGCGCTGAACTGGGTATTGAAGAATTTGTGGTGGGCATGGCCCATCGAGGCAGGCTTAATGTATTAGCCAACATATTCAATAAAACATATACTGATATATTCTCTGAGTTTGATGGCAAAGAGTATGATGACAGCCTTTTTGATGGAGATGTAAAATACCACTTAGGGTCATCATCGCATACCAAAACTAGCAAAGGAAAAGCAGTGCATTTAACCATGTCACCAAACCCTTCTCACCTAGAAGCGGTAGCTCCTGTTGTTGAGGGTATTGTAAGAGCTAAAATCGATAAATACTTAAAAGACGAAAGTAAAATTTGCCCAATAATCATTCACGGTGATGCATCAATTGCAGGGCAAGGTGTTGTTTACGAAGTAATCCAAATGGCCAGGTTAGACGGCTACAAAACAGGTGGGTCTATTCATATTGTTGTGAACAATCAGCTTGGCTTTACCACCAATTATTTAGATGCTAGGTCGAGTACTTATTGTACCGATGTCGGAAAGGTAACCTTATCACCTGTTTTTCATGTAAATGGCGATGATGTTGAAGCGGTAGTTCATACCGTAAAAATAGCCATGCAGTACCGTCAACGATTTAAATCTGACGTATTTATTGACTTGTTGTGTTACCGAAAATATGGCCATAACGAGGGCGATGAGCCTCGTTTTACGCAGCCACTTTTATACAAGTTAATCGCTAAACACCCCAACCCAAGAGAGATTTATTTAAAATCGCTTATAGAGCAAAACGTTGTCACTAAAGAGCAGGCTCAAAACCTTGAGGATGACTTTAACAGCATGCTTCAGGAGCGACTAAACGAGTCAAAAGAAATAACAAAAGCCCACGTTACACCATTCTTAAAATACACTTGGCGCGATTTTAAACATGCCGAAAAAGGCGAAATATTTAATTCAGTTAATACTGCTGTTGATGCAAAAACTTTTACCAAGCTTGGTTCACAAATTAGTGTTTTACCTGAAGGTAAAAACTTTTTCAAAAAAATAAGGAGGCTGATGGCCGATCGCCAAAACATGGTTGAAGAAACCAAGTCTTTGGATTGGGCAATGGGTGAGCTAATGGCATATGCAACCTTGCTGAACGAAGGTTTTAGCGTTCGTATTAGTGGCCAGGATGTCGAAAGAGGAACTTTCTCTCACAGACATGCAGTAATTAAAATTGAAGACTCAGAGGAAGAATATATCCCGTTAGAACATTTAAATAATAAGCAAGGAAATTTCACCATTTACAACTCGTTTTTATCTGAATACGCTGTACTAGGATTTGATTATGGCTATGCTATGGCAAGCCCTAAAAGTTTGGTTGTTTGGGAAGCACAATTTGGTGACTTTAACAATGCAGCACAAATAATTATTGATCAGTTTTTAAGCGCAGCAGAAGATAAGTGGCGCATCATGAATGGTCTTGTAATGTTACTTCCACACGGTTACGAAGGACAAGGAGCTGAACATTCAAGTGCCAGATTGGAGCGCTTTTTACAATTGTGCGCCGAAGAGAACATGCAAATTGTTAACTGCACCACACCAGCAAACTATTTTCATGCATTAAGAAGACAAATGCATCGAACGTACAGAAAACCATTGATTGTATTTACACCTAAAAGTTTGTTGCGTCACGCAAGCGTAGTTTCAGACATTAAGGATTTCTCAACAGGTTCGTTTAACGAGCTTATTGACGACGATACTGTAGCTGCTAAAAACGTAAAACGCGTTGCACTTTGCAGTGGTAAAGTGTATTACGACGCCTTGAAAGAAAGGGATGCCGCCGGAGTTAAAGATTTAGCTTTGGTTCGTTTAGAGCAGATGTACCCGTTCCCAAAACAGAAATTTGATGATCTGAAAAAGAAGTACACAAATGTGAAGTGGATTTGGCTACAAGAAGAACCTGAAAACATGGGCGCTTGGGGCTACATTTTACGTACGGTTAAAAACACTGAATGGAATGTAGTAGCTAGAATTGAGAGCGCATCACCTGCAACAGGCTCATCAAAACGACATTTAAAAAGATACCAAGAAATAATGGACAAACTATTAAAAGCCTAAGATTCATCATGATAAAAGAAATGAAAATACCTAGTCCGGGGGAATCAATTACAGAAGTAGAAATAGCTACCTGGCTTGTTGAATCAGGCGATTATGTTACACTGGATCAACCTATTGCCGAAATTGACTCTGATAAAGCAACATT
>Ga0307998_1000282_pt1 | contig 29786 bp, 31 predicted proteins | sample Davwhametageno37_FD_203147 | JGI IMG/M metagenome (GOLD analysis project Ga0307998, IMG submission 203147) | Marine microbial communities from Davis Island wharf, Antarctic Ocean - #37 | ecosystem: Environmental > Aquatic > Marine > Unclassified | place: Antarctic Ocean: Davis Island wharf... | reverse complement strand
CAACTAATTCTGAAAAACGTGGCATATTATCAACTTTTTCATCTAAAAAGTCCATTACAATTTGATTTAACTCTGAATCAAATAATAAATTTCTAAAGCCAAATTTTTTTATTTAGTAATGACATTAATTAATTACCAGGTAATAATTTTTAATCGACCTTAAAAAATTTAATTTAAATCTTTTATGTCTTTTTAATTTGAAGAATTACTTGCCATATCTTTGTAAGAACCAACATGAAATACATTGTCTTTATCCAGCTTTACCACCCTATCACAAACTTTTAAGGTAGACAACCTATGCGCAATAATTAAGATAGTTAGTGTTCCTCCTAACTCTTCAATAGCCTTCATTACTTCATTTTCAGTATCATTATCTAGGGCACTTGTTGCTTCGTCAAATATCAGTACATCAGCTTTTTTATAAAGCGCCCTAGCAATACTTATTCTTTGGCGCTGACCTCCTGAAAGTCGAACCCCTCTTTCACCAACGAAAGTCTGATAGCCATCTTCAGAGTCATCAATCATATCTGAGATTTGAGCCTGCTTAGCTGCCTCTTTAACTCTTTGATGATCAATATCTTTCAAAGGAACTCCAAAAGCAATATTTTCTTCAATAGTACTATCTGAAAGATAAATATTTTGAGGAACATGAGCAATATGAACTTGCCATGACCTTCGATTTTCTCGAGTAAGTTTTTTTTGATCAATTGTTAATTGACCATTAGTAGGAGGAAGAAGTCCCATAATAATATCTATAAGTGTGCTCTTACCACTTCCTGTAACACCCATAAATCCTATACGCTCTCCTTTAGCAATAGATAAATTAACATTTTCCAATACTAATGGAAATTCATTAATGTAACTAAAGCTAAGATTTGTTAATTTAATTTCTTTTTCAAATAAAATTGGAGCGGGTGATGGTTGCTTTGCATATTCTGGCATTGGTTGCTCTAGCAATCCTAGTACATCAGTAAGCGAGGCCTCTACACCTCTTATTGCACTAAATGAGGCATAGGCTTGCTGAAGAGCTGGAAGAAGTCTCTGAGCACCAAGAGCAAGAGCCCCTAGAATAGGAATTGCTGAAGCCATTCCACCTTCTGACTGGCTCATCACATATGCAAGTGCGGCTATTAGAGTCATGCCGAGAGCTTCTAGGACATATCTAGGACCACCTCCAATGAATGCATTATTCCCTGATGCCCGACGCAGGGGAAGATCAGCGTTTCGATAAAGGTCAGAATAAAATTCTTGACTACCATCAATTAGCACATCACGAATTCCACCTAATCCTTCCTGTAATGACTTTATCATTTGAGTAGAATGATCAGCAATAATTTGACTATTTTCTTTGAGTTGAATCCCAGTGAATCTTATAATTCCAGCATATAAGAAGCCAAACGCAATAAAAGCTGAAAGAGCAACAATTGTGTCAATTACAAATAGTGCTGACATAATACTTATAATCAAGATAGTTGAACTAATAAGATTTACAAGAGGCATTATGACTGACCCGATAACTGTAGAAGTTTTTGAGATTATGCCATTAATTACCTCACTACTATTTCTTGAGACGTGAATTGCATATTCTTGATACAGGGTAAGGTTATAGATTTTAATACTAAGATCTGCGCCTGTTGCATATGATAATCTAGTCATTGCATAGAGCAAGAGAAGACGAATTGAGCCCGCTAAGAGTGCTGCAGTTACAAACACAATAGTTAAGGGTAGGATAAGCTGATTAGGCCTACTTAACTCTAAAATTTCAATAAATGGCTGCATAAATGGATGCTGATAAACCTGTTCTGGAGATGTCAAAGCCCCAAGAAATGGCAATATTGCTCCTAAACTTATAACCTCTAATATTGATGCGACAAACATAAGAATTAATAGCATAAAGAACTGCTTTTTACGACGCAAATTCAGATGGTTCCAGAGTTTTTTTAATGAAGAGTTCTGCACTGTTATATCAATAATTAAACTTAATATGATAAAAAAAATACTACATTTTATACTTACATTAAATCTAGCAATTTGAAATGATTATACTAACCCTTGACTTAATGAATGTTAATTTTTTGCAGGATTTCGTTTAACATATAAAATATAGTCATTTAACAAATTTATAATGATGGTTTATAACAATATTAACTTTAATAAAAAAATAATATTAATTACTGGTGGTGCAGGGTTTATTGGGAGTAACCTTGCATTTTATTTTCAAAAAAATTATCCAGAGTCGCATGTAGTAATTTTTGATTGCTTTAGAAGTGAGAAAACATTCTCTAATGGAAATTTACAAAGTTTTGGCCACTATAAAAATCTAATCGGTTTTAAAGGTGATGTGATTTGTGGAAATATAAATAATAATAATGATATAAATCTACTTGATGACTTTTCGTTTGACTACATTTTTCACCATGCAGCAATTTCTGATACGCGAGTGTTTGATCAGGAAATTGTGATAGAAACTAATGTCAACTCTTTTTATAAGTTACTTAATAAAGCTAAAAAAGATAAAGCAACAATGGTTTATGCCAGTTCTGCTGCAACCTATGGAAGTTTGCCTTCACCCCAAACCGTAGGTAATGAAAATCCTGAAAATCCTTATGGCTTTAGCAAGTTTTTAATGGATCAAATTGCCACTCGTTATTCTAAAGAAAATCCTGATATGAAAATCGTTGGCTTAAGATTTTTTAATGTTTATGGGCCAAGAGAATATTACAAGTCTAAAACTGCTTCAATGGTAATTCAGCTAGGCCATCAGATTTTAGATGGGATGGCACCTCGTTTATTTGAAAATTCAAGCGAGATATCGCGTGATTTTATTTATATTGATGATGTAATACAAGCTAATATTAAGGCTTGTGCCTCAATTAAAAATGGTACCTACAATATTGGAACAGGTGTTGCAAGAAGCTTCAAAGAGATTGTTAATATTTTGCAAAAAGAATTAGATACTAACTTAGTTACTGAATATTTTCCAAATAGATACATAGGGTATCAAATGCATACCCAAGCTGATATTTCAACCACACAAAAAAATTTGGGGTTTAAACCTGTTTTTTCTTTGGAAATGGGAATTCAAGCGTATATGCCAGAAATCCTTCGCTTACATAAAAGTGATGCCTCATGATTGATTTAAAAAATAGCGTACCTAAAATTTTAGTTATTGGTGATTTAATGATAGATCACTATTTATGGGGATCATGTGATCGAATATCTCCTGAGGCCCCAGTTCAGGTTATTAATGTATCGAATGAAAGTACTGTTTTAGGTGGCGCTGGAAATGTAATCAATAATCTTAAGGCTTTAGGAGCTAAAGTTGATGTTATTAGTGTAATTGGAGAATGTAGGGTATCTGAAGAACTTAAAGAGTTATTAAAAAATATTCAAGTAGATACTAAATATTTGGTAATTCAGAAAAATCGAGTTACTAGTAAAAAAAGTAGAATAATTGCAGCGCATCAACAGGTAGTTAGATATGATCGTGAAAGTACTGATGAAATTAATAATAATTCAGAATCATCTATTCTTAATTTCTTTAAAAAAATTGTTAATGATTATGATGTTATTCTACTTTCGGATTATGGGAAAGGTGTTTTAACTTTTGAGCTCACTCAGCAATTAATAACTATTTCTAAAGAATTTAAAAAGAAAGTATTAGTTGATCCTAAGGGTTTCAATTACTCAAAATATAAAGGTGCATATTTATTAACTCCTAACAAAAAAGAAGCCTGCGAGGCAACAAATATATCTATAAAAGACAAAGAAAGCCTAGGTCAAGCGATTAAAATACTTAAAAATCAATGTAATTTAGAAGTTTCGTTAATTACCTTAAGTGACCAAGGTGTGGCTATTTTTGATAATGATTTACGAATTCATCCTACCGTTGCAATAGAAGTATTTGATGTAACTGGAGCTGGTGATACTATCCTTGCTTCTTTAGGTTTTGCATTATCATCTAATGCCAATATTGATGAAGCTGTTAAATTTGCAAATCTAGCTTCAGGTGTAGTTGTTGGAAAAATTGGCTCTGCCACAGCAACAATAAATGAAATTATTGAGTATGAATCAAGTCTAAATAAATCTAATAGCTTTGAACATATAAAAACTATAGATGAAATATCTACTATAGTAAATGAACTAAAAGATAAAGATAAAAAAATCATATTTACTAATGGGTGTTTTGATATTTTACATATTGGACATATAAAATATCTAGAAGAAGCAAAAAGTTTTGGAGATATTTTAATTTTAGGCCTTAATTCAGATAAATCAATTCAAAGAATTAAAGGTTCAAATCGTCCAATAAATACTGAAAATGATCGCGCCTATATTCTTGCTGCACTTGAAGTTGTGGATTTTTTAGTAATATTTGATGAGGACACCCCCTTTCAATTAATAAATCTTATTAAGCCAGATGTTCTTGTAAAAGGTGGAGATTATGAAGGCAAAGAAGTAGTGGGTCAAGATATTGCGAAAGAATTAAAAATAGTGCAATTTATTAATGGGAGTAGCACTACTAAAACTATTGAAAGGATAAAGAAATCATGAAAGATATTATTAAGAATGAATTTAATGAGCACATTAAAGCAGCAAATTTACTTCATGACTTAACTGATGATGTTGCTGCTTCTGCCCAGTTATGTATAGACTGCCTTAAGAACGGTGGAAAGATTTTACTATTTGGAAATGGTGGAAGTGCAGCAGATGCCCAACATATTGCTGCAGAACTGGTTGGAAGGTATAAAACTGATCGAAAGGGATTATCTGCAGTTGCCCTTACCACAGACACATCATCACTAACATCAATTGCTAATGACTTTGGTTATAAACATATTTTTAATCGTCAAATAGAAGCACTTGCGAAAGAAGGAGATATAGTTATTGGGATAAGTACAAGTGGGCAAAGTGGTAACGTAATTAGCGCCCTTAAACTAGCATCTAAATTAAATTGCATAACTATTGGCTTTAGTGGTAAAGATGGAGGAGAAATGAATAAAGTTTGTAATATTAACCTAATTGCCCCATCCGAGGATACACCTCGAATTCAAGAAATCCATATTATTATTGGTCATACAATTTGCCACCTAATTGATCGAGAATTTAAGGATTAGTTAAACGTAGCAACTGCTTTTATTACTTCTTCTGCCTTAATTAACTTCATACAGTTATGATGATCGAGTGGGCAATGCCGCTTCATACACGGCTGGCAATCTAAATTCTTTTTAACAATTAAGCTCTTTTCGTTCTTCCATTGCGATGTTTCATTATCCCTTGTTGGACCAAAAATTGTAATAGAAGGAATTTGTAAAGCTGCTGCCAAATGCATCGGTCCACTGTCTCCAGTAATACATAAATCAAGATTAGAAATTTGAACAATTAACTCTTTAATAGAGGTTTTGGCTGCTAGATTTTGATAATTATATACATCTTTTTCAATCAAACATCTTTCAATATCTTGTGCAATATCTTTTTCGTCAGGACCACCAAAAATAATAATGTCATACTCATTAGATAATTCACATGCTACATTAGCAAACTCTTCAGGATACCATCGCTTAGAGCTTCCATAAGAGGCACCTGGATTGATACCCAGTAGTTTCTTATTTTTAACTTTACCTCTCGCCTCAAAATGTAACTTTAATTTACCTGGAATTGTATTAATATTAAGACTTTCATTTACAAAATAATTATACTTTTCAACTTGATGACCTTTAATAAATTTCGCCTTCTTAAATTGATACTTCCTTTTAGATGGCATCCAAAACTTTAGAAATCTTGAGCGAAAAGAACTCCTGAAAGATAGAAATAAATCAAATTCATCAAGACTCTTTACTGTCTTATACAAATTAAAATAATTTTTATCTAAAACATACGTTTTAATAACTTTTGGATGCTCTTGAAGAGCTTCAATTGCTACTAAAGAACCCATCAATGTAATCTCTACATCAACGAAAAAATTTACTAAATTTTCAATAGTAGGACTTGTCATAACTGCATCACCAAGCCATGAAGGGAGTTCAATAAAAATTTTCATCATACAAGTTTAAAATGTTTTTTACTTAAATTTAAACCAAGAAAAGTTTCAAGTCTTTTAACTATTCGGTGTTTTTTTTGCTTTTGTGTAAGTTTATAATTTGGATCAGCAACAAAAAGCCCTTCATCTTTTGGAAGCCAATCTTTAATAATGTTTGGATGTGAGCCTTTAAATTTTTCTATAATTGATTGGTCTATTTGTGAATAATCAACAATAGATGGATTTCCTCCCCAATATTTTTGAACCTTAAGGCTCTTTAAATTCATCTGACCCTCACTTCGCACCCAGCCATAATGGTAACAATTAACTCCAGTAGTCTTTGCTCTTGGGTATCTACCTTTTTTATTAGATTCTAATACAAGCCAAAAAAGACCATCTGGCGCATAAGATCTAATTGAGTTTTTTATAATTCTAGCTTCTGAACGATACCAGCCAGGAGAATTAAGGACGCTATTAGAATTTCCATAAAAATGTTTAAAGTTAACTACTAGTGCTTCAACATTAGAATCATTTAAATAGGTTTCCATAGATCTTCTAATTTTTTCTAAATCACCTTCATGATAAACTTCATCACCTTCAATATAAAAAGCCCAATCTCCCGTGCAATTATATTGAGCAATCATTTTTTGTTGACCATAAACATAGCCACGATCTGTCATACTATCATTCCATTTCGATTGGATAATGCGAATTTTTTTATCATTAATAGACTGAATCATCTTCAATGTATTGTCTTCACTATCACCAACATTAATAATAAATTCATCAACTATTGGTAGAATAGATTTTATTGATTGCACGAATGGATACCCAAGAATTTCTCCATTCTTAATAAATGTAAACGCACTAACTTTCATTTTTTTTCATTGAACTAATTCCATTTTCGCACCAATAGTTACCATTATTTATTGATTGATTTAATATTTCATCATTGTTTTTCAAAGACTTTCTAGAGTTCTCATTGTGCCATAAATGAAATTGAATTGCATTAAAGCGAATATTTTTTCTATTAACTCCACTATGAATTAAGCGCACTACAAAATCACTATCTTCCCTACCCCAACCTTCAAATTCATTATTAAATCCATTTATATTTAGACAATCTTTTCGATAAAAAGCCATATTACAAGACTTAATGCCTCTCAAATTATTTTTTTTATTTGAAAATATTTTAGAAAGCAATTTTGAATGAATACAATTTTTCCTATTCGTAAGCCCAAAAGTTAGAAATGAAAAATTTACTAGTTTTTTAGATAGTGCTTTTTTAGTTTGTTTTTTAGATATCAAAGCTCTTGTGCCTTGTACAAAAAATCTAGATTCTGCTTTTTCAATATGATCTTTCACAAAACTTTTATGAAGTATCGTATCACCATCAATCAAAATAATATAATCTCCAGTTGCCTTTAATATAGCATTATTTCTTGATCTAGAAGCTCTAAACCCAATATCCTTTTGCCATGAATGAAGGATATTTAGTTTAGATTTTTTATTAAATTCATTAATTAAATCATAGGTTTTTTTTGTACTTCCATCATCTGCAATTATGACTTCATCTGGAAGAAGAGCTTGGTTTTCAACACTATTCAATACTAATAATAATGACTCAGGCCAATTGTAGGTAGTGATAATTAAAGTAAGTTTCATTGGCTATCAAGTTATTAGATAAAATAAGAGAAAATTATATGTCATTTTTTTTAAAACTTTTATATGGAAAAATATTCTATCTCTCTAATTTTACTTGCACAATGAAAATTTCTGTTTACATTATTGCCTTTAATGAAGTCGAAAAAATTCGTGACTGCATTAATAGCGTCCTTTGGGCTGATGAAATTATCGTTGCAGACTCCTATAGTACAGATGGTACAAGTGAAATAGCTATAGAACTTGGTGCAAAAGTAGTGCAAATTCCTTTCAATGGATATGGAGATTTAAGAAATAAAGCAATAAGTCATTGCTCTGGAGATTGGATTTTCAGTCTTGATTCTGATGAAAGATGTACAGAAGAAGTGCATGATGAAATTATCACACTCATCAATAATGACGTATTAGATATATATAATGTTCCTAGAATGAACTTCTTTATGGGAAGATGGATTAAACATTCAGGCTGGTACCCGAACTTCCGTCAACCTCAGCTTTTTAAAAAAGGGAAAATGAGCTATACGATGGAATCAGTTCATGAAGGCTTTATTAGTCACAGTAATAAAAAAATTGGTACTATTGATAATATTATCTGGCAGATTCCATTTAAAAACACTGAAGAGATATTATATAAAGCTAATCGATACTCAAGCTTAGGTGTAATAAAATTACAGGAAAAAGGTGTAAAAGGAAGTGTTTCCAAAGCTTTTCTTCATGGTTTTTGGTCTTTTATTAAGCATTATATTTTTAAACTTGGTTTTCTGGATGGTGGTCCAGGTTTTGTGATTGCTTTTGGTAATTTTGAAGGTACCTTCTATAGATATATTAAACTTACAGAAGCTCAAAAAAAATGGGGGAATCCTCATTCAAATCCACTAAATAAAACTACAAAATGATAGTACCAGTAATTTTATCAGGCGGAAGTGGAACAAGATTATGGCCCCTTTCTAGAAAACAATACCCTAAGCAATTTTTAAGCCTTATAAATAAAACTACACTATTTCAAGATACAATAATCCGTCTTCCAGAAGAAACATCAAGCCCGCTGGTTGTTTGCAATGAAGAGCATCGATTCATCGTCGCTGAACAACTAAGGCAAATTAACTCAGAAAATAAAGGTATTATTTTGGAACCTAGTGGGAGAAATACTGCACCTGCTATCGCTATTGCTGCAATGCATTTGTTCAATGAAAAAGAAGATCCAATACTTTTAGTAGTTTCAGCTGATCATCTCATAAACGATAATAAAGAACTCCATGAATCTATTAGAATTGCAAGCAAAATTGCTGAACAAGGAAAAATGGTTTCTCTTGGTATTAGACCTAATAAGCCTGAAACAGGTTATGGCTATATTGAAGTAGATAGTTCAGAAAAAAATAAATACTACAATATTGTTTCTTTTACAGAAAAGCCAAATGTTGAACTAGCAAAAACATATCTACAATCGGGAAATTACTATTGGAATAGTGGCATATTTGTATTTAAAGCCTCGATCTTCCTAAAAGAATTAAAAAAATATGAACCAGAAATTTATGCTATTTGTAAAAAATCCTGCATTAAAGCTCCTAAAGACTTGGACTTCATTCGCTTAAATAATGAAGAGTTTAAAAAATGCCCAAGTAAATCAATTGATTATGCAGTAATGGAAAAAACAACTGATGGTGTTGTAGTGCCATTTCATGGCAGTTGGAGTGATATAGGCTCATGGAAGGCATTATGGAGATCAAAAACTAAAGATAGCAACAATAACGTAAGCGAAGGAGACGTGATCCTTAGTAAAGTTAAAAACTCATTCATTCATAGTTCTAGTCGTCTTATAGCTGTTAATGATCTTACAGATATCGTTATAATTGATACACAAGATGCTCTTCTAGTTTCGAGTAAGAAAAGCTCTGAAGATATTAAACATATTGTAAAAAAGCTTAAAAACGAAAATCGAAGTGAGCCAGATACACATCGAAAAATATATAGACCATGGGGCTATTTTGATTCAATAGATTATGGTAAAGGCTTCAAAGTAAAAAGAATTTTTGTAAATCCATCAGCAAAATTATCATTACAAAAACACCATAAGCGCTCTGAACACTGGGTAGTAGTTAAAGGTTTAGCATTAGTGACATGCGGTGATAAAGTTTTTAATCTAGAAGAGAATCAATCTACTTATATACCAAGAGGAGAAATTCATAGGCTTGAAAATAATGGAAAGAGTACTCTAGAAATAATTGAAATACAGACTGGTGATTACTTCGGAGAAGATGATATTATTCGTTTAGATGACGAATATAAAAGGAACTAAAGTAATTCTATAATTTGATTTAATTACCTTCTATCTTCATATTTAGTCAATATTTTTGCTAAAAACAAGTGCGGTAATGTATGGTGAGTAACCGGTATTCTAGGTAATTGATGCCTATTAGATTTAGAAGTTACCCTGCCTCTATTCATTGTGGTCGCTGAAAGATATCCTGAACTTTTAGCAATGTCACATATCGCTTCATTAAATCTACCAAAAGGATAACAAAAATCAGAAATTACAACTTTAAATTTTTTTTCTAAATCAACTTTACAATCATTTATTTCTTGCTTTGCCTCAGTCTCCGAAATACTAGTTAAGTCAGCATGTGTTTTAGTGTGAGCACCAATATCCATTCCAAGATCTAACCATTGATTAATCTCATTTTCTGACATTAATGGTCTCTGTGTAATTTTTTTATTAAGATCCCAAACATTAGATGAGCCAACCCGCTCACTTACTATGTAGCATGTTGCACTGAAATTATATTTCAACAAAGTTGGAGCTGCACTAATCAAATTATTTTGATAACCATCATCAAATGTAATGCCTACTACTTTACCTTGTTTATCGCCATTTAAATATGGCCTAAGGTCTTTTAAACTCAATCCTTTATAACCTAAAAATTTTAATATAAACATTTGAAATTTAAATCTTCTTGGAGGAACATGTAAGCCTCTCATCACAGTAGATTTTGGCATAGACTCTATGCTGTGGTACATTAATATAGGAATACTAATATCTGACATCAATTTTTAGTTATTCTAAGAAAGTACTGTTTAAGGAATATAAAAAAAGGCCTTTTGATTTTTACATTTTGAGCCAGTAAAACTTGCTCATTAATACTTAATAACTTGATTTCATTGAAGAAAGTTGACAAAACATCACTTGCATATTTCTTTTTTCTAGAAGTTGAATATAAGCTTACAAAGTTTTTACCTTCCACCATTTTATATTTCATTAGCAAACTTTCAGATAATGCAAATGGCTCGATTGTATGCGCAGGAATTGTTTCAAAAAATTTAAGCATAAGCTTATCGGACCAATCCAGGCTTGGGCGCATATTAGGCATAATTCCAACCATTAATGAGCCCCACATAGCTGATTTTCTAGATAATTCATAAGTCTGTCCATCAATTTGAATTTTTTTTCCCTCAAGATTTCTAACGAAGGTAGAAAACCTTTTTCTACTATAAATTAAACCCTCATTAAGATAAAAAACTGCTTGATTAGATTGTATTAAATTAAAAATAGGTAGTGGAGATTTATGAAAGTAGGTATCAGTATCTAGAAATAGAATTTTATCCATATCTTTTAGCTTTAACTGGTCCATAACAAATGCCAAACCTCGATTCTTAATACGGAAATGATATTTGCCTTTGAGTGACCATTCAGTTTTTTGTTTATCACTCATAATTAATACATTAATAGGATAGCCTTCAAAGAGATCAGGCTTTTCAGTCAACACATAAATTTCAACTGAATTATCTCTTTTCAACCAGTACTTAAATGTTAAAAAGCTAAAAATAGCTCCATCATAATAAACCTGATCATCACCATAGACGATATATAAAAGAATTTTCCTATTACTCTGTTTTTTTATAGGTGAAATTTGAATCTCTACTTTATTATTTAAGTTTAAGTTCATTAGCTTATTGTATTATTGACTTTTTGAAAAATCTTTATACAAGAATGAACTAAAGAATATATATAGCAAAGAAGTATAGTGCCCTAAAAGATAAGTATCACTCCACATAATGATTAAGTAGAGAAGTGGCAAGGTTATTCCAACATCTCGAATAAATTTATCTTTTGAAAGGAAGGAGTACTTAATTTGAAAATAAAAAATTGATAAAAAACTAACTAATCCCATCACCCCAAGTTGCATTAATACTAAGATATACATATTATGTGGATTACTTGAATTTGGAAGGCTAGGAGTATTTTTTTGGTTAACCTTTTTGTACTCCAGAGGAAAGTCTCCAGTACCAACTCCAATAAGTGGATTTTTTATAATTACTTCCCAGGAATTTACCGTCATTGCAATTCTAAGTCCTAAAGAAGATTTTTTATTAGACTCATAATTTTCAATACTTGATACTGTCTCATTAACTCTGTCATAAAAAATTGTGCTAGACTGATAAGCAGAAAAGAAAAGGCCCCCAACAACGATAAAACTAATAACAATTGCTTTTAATATTTGAGAGCCAAAATACTGAAAAATTAAAATAGCTACCATTGAAAAAAACATTACATGTCCAGCGCGGCCTCCAGTTATAAACATGTTAAACGACATGGTGATAGCAAAAAAACTATACAATGATAGCTCTATTTTATTCAATTTATCATTGAAAAAGATTACATGAAGAACTAAATATATTGCAAAAGCAAGAATTGGGTTATATTGAATATGGCCCATAAAAGGAGTAGGATTGTAAACAGTTGCTTGCCTAAATGGCTCTACAATTTCAAACCAAACAAGGTAAGAAGCAAGCTCTGATAATGATATTGCTAGTAAAAATGCAGAGATATAATGCTTAATATATTTTCTGTTCGTTATCGAATATAAGATTGGGAAAAAAAGCAAAAAATACCACATCTTATGAAGAATGTGAAGCCCCCAACTCAAGTCTTCTGTCCAAATCAATCCAATTAAATGTAAAGAAAAAAATATAATTGATGCCATCATCAATTTATTACTTATTATTTGATGTAATTTAAATTTATAATCGCCAGAAAATAGCCAAAATAAGCATATAGTTACAACTATTACGTTAGCTCCAAAGACAGTTAATGGCATTAAAAATGCCAATATAATAAGCAGGACTTGGTAAGCCTTATTTAAATTAAAATATTTAAACATTAAACCCCTATTATAATAATTTCATGTAAATTCTATTAAATTATACTCACCTTCATTTATGTTATTAAAAACTATTTTTCTAGATCGAGACGGAGTAATTAATAAAGAAGCTAACTACCTATTTAAGATTGGTGACTTTGAGTTTATTGATGGAATATTCCAAGCTTGCCGTCATTTTCAAAGATTGAACTATGAGATTGTTGTTGTTACAAATCAATCTGGAATCTCCAGGGGACTATATACTATAAAAGATTATGAATTGATTACTGAATGGATGCTCAATCAATTTTTAAAAAATGGAGTGGGTATTTTAGATGTTTTTAGCTGTCATCATGGACCCTCATCAAACTGCATATGTCGAAAACCAAAGCCAGGTATGTTTATTAGTGCTGATAAAAAATATAATATTGATATGAATAATTCTTGGATGATCGGTGATAAAGAATCTGATATTCAGGCTGCTTATAATGCAGGCATAAAAAATACAATATTAGTTAAAAGTGGGCATAAAATTCAAGAGACCAAATCAAGTGCAAAATTCATTTTAGATTCAATTAAGAACTCTATTGAAATAATCACTAGCTAGAATTATTCAGATAATAATAAATTATTAGCAGTTTCTACAATATCACTAATATTTAAATCTTTCAAAGAATAGTCATTGTGATTTATTCTAAAAGGATTAACAATTGAATCTGACTCTATAACTCTATTGATGTTAGTAGTGTATGAATTTCTATATCCAGGTGTTGGGCCATATATTGTTATTGATGGAATGTTTAAAGCCCAAGCCATATGTGTCGGGCCTGTATCAGGGCCAATTACAAGGTCAACCCTTCCAATTAACAATATCAACTCCTCTAAATTTAATTTATGTGAGATGTTAATATTAAGAGATGACCTCTTAATTTCATTTGCCAAAATTTTTTCATCTAAACTACCCCATATAATGATAAAGTTGGCATCTATTTGAGTTGATAATTTAACAAATGAAGAAACAGGAAGGCGCTTAGATTTATTTGAAGCCCCAGGTATTAGCAGAACATTTTTTTTTAGTTTAGATAAATTATTATTACAATGTTTTTTACTAGAGTAGAGGAAAGGTAATTTTTTTAAAACATCTTGTTTTTTAATATTCAAATTCAAACCAAAATTAATCATTTCTAAATTTCGCTCTACGATATTTTTTTCATAGCCATATGTAAAAGTTTGATTGTAAAAAATTGAGGCAAAGCCTTCTCTTGCAGATTTTTTATCAAAACCAAGTGTAATAGATGAAGTTATCAATCGAGAAATTAATGCAGACTTAATTAAGCCTTGCATATCAATTACTAAATCGTAATTACCAAATTTTTGTACATTTTTGATTTCATTAAAAAAAAGATAAAGTGATTTTTTCTGTTTCGCCTTTTTGAAATTTACAACATGGACTTTATTAATATCTGGATGGGTATTTAATAAATCTTTATAGCTTTCTTCTACAACCCAATCAATTAATATTTCATGATTATATTTTTTTATAAATTGCAAAACAAACATTGTGTGAATAATGTCGCCTAAAGCAGAAAGTTTTACAATGGCTATCTTCATATAAATTATTTTACCGTGACATTCACTTTAGCACCAGTACATATTAGATTTGGCTTTTAATGATATAATTTGTAATGCTTAAATTACACTTAAAAATGATATAAATGAATATTCAAAATAAAGAAGTTAAGCCTACTAACTTCATACGTAATGTTATAAATGAAGATATTTCATCTGGCAAACATACATATGTCAAAACACGATTTCCGCCAGAACCAAATGGCTATCTTCATATTGGTCATGCAAAATCTATTTGTCTTAACTTTGGGACAGCTGGAGATTATGGTGGGTATTGCAACTTAAGATTTGATGACACTAATCCAATAAAAGAGGATATTGAGTTTGTAAACTCTATAAAAAAAGATGTTGAATGGCTTGGCTTTAATTGGGATGGTGATGTTAAATTTAGTTCAAGCTACTTTGATATATTTTATAAATATGCTGAAGAATTGATATCTAAAGGATTGGCATACGTATGCTTTTTAAGTATTGATGAAACTCGTGAATATCGAGGAACTCTTAAGGAACCTGGAAAAAATAGCCCTTATCGTGATTCAAGTATTGAGGAAAGTTTGTCTCTATTTAGGAAAATGAAAGTAGGTGGATTTAAAGAAGGTGAGTGCGTACTGAGAGCGAAAATTGACATGTCTTCAAGTTTTATGTGTATGCGTGACCCAACTCTCTACCGCATAAGATTCGAAACTCACCATCAAACAAATGATGATTGGTGTATTTATCCAATGTACGATTTTGCTCATTGCCTTGGTGATGCTATTGAAGGTGTTACTCATTCAATATGCACCCTAGAGTTCCAAGACAATAGAAGAATTTATGATTGGACCCTAGAAAGCTTAGATGATTTTAATATTGCTAGTCGCCCACATCAATATGAGTTTTCGCGCCTAAATCTAGAGTACGCAACGACTTCAAAAAGAAAATTAAAATTCTTAGTAGATAACCATCATGTTAATAGCTGGAATGATCCTAGAATGCCAACAATTTCTGGTCTACGGAGAAGGGGATTCACTGCAGCCTCAATAAGAAATTTTTGTGAGCGAATTGGAGTTTCAAAAGTTAATAGTTTGACTGATATTTCAATTCTTGAATCATCAATTAGAGACGATCTGAATAATATCGCCCCTCGCTCAATGGCTGTAATTAATCCCATTAAACTAGTTATTGAAAATTATGCTGAGGGAGAAATTGAATCTGTTCAAGCGCCATTGCACCCTCAAAAAGAAGAAATGGGAACGAGAGAAATTTTCTTTAGTCGTGAAATATATATTGATAAAGAAGACTTTATTGAATTGGCGCCAAATAATAAATACAAACGACTTGCAGTAAATAAGGAAGTACGCCTCAGAAACTGTTACGTTATAAAAGCCACTCGTTTTGATACTGACAAAGATGGAAATATAACAACTGTTTACTGCACCTATGATTCAGACACATTAGGTAAAAATCCATCAGATGGGAGAAAAGTCAAAGGTGTTATTCATTTTGTTGAATCAAGTAAAGCTCTTAGCGCAGAATTTAGGATATATGATCGTCTTTTCTTAGACTCTAATCCAGCTAAGTTTGATGAACTATCCTCTTCAATTAATCCTAACTCTCTTGAGATAAGAAATGGATTTATAGAGGCAAATTTATCAAATGCAAAAGCCGAACAAGCATATCAATTTGAACGAGAGGGATACTTTTGTAGAGACAGTGAATCTGAAGGACTAGTATTTAATAAAACAGTTGGGCTAAGAGATACCTGGAATCAATAATCCATTTTTTGAAGCCATTCATTCACTCGCTTTAGTTCAGAATGCTTAGTTGTATCAATCTGAAGAGGCGTAACTGAAACAAAGTTATTAGAAATTGCGTGAAAATCTGTACCCTCTATATTATCAGCCTCTTTACCATTTTCACCAATCCAAAAAAGAGACGCATCCTCTTTATCCTTAATACTTGGTTCAGATTTATGCCTACTGCCTAGACGAGTGCTCTTAATACCTTTAATTTCGTTTAGAGGTATATCTGGGACATTAACATTAATAATAGTATTATAAGATAGTTCAGATTTATCAATTTGGGTAACTAACCTCTTAGCGATTTCACCTGCTGTCTCGAAGTGATTACACTCCCAACTAGCTAGAGATATTGCAATTGATGGTAGTCCTAAAAAACGACCTTCTATTGCTCCAGCAACTGTTCCAGAATAGATGGTGTCATCACCCAAGTTTGCCCCAAAATTAATGCCAGTCACAACAAGATCAATTGGTTCTTTTATAAAACCACACAATGCCAAATGAACACAGTCAGTTGGTGTTGCATCTATAGCATAAATATTTTTCTCAATTTGAGTCGGTTTTAATGGTCTTCCAAGAGTTAATGAGCTGCTTGCTGCAGACTTATTCTCACTTGGAGCAACCACAATTACATCAGCAATTTCACTAAGTGATTTTGTAAGCTGTTTGATGCCCTTGGCTTTATAACCATCATCATTACTTATAAGAATTCTCATTAACTAATAGTTAATGCAATTTTATCTTTACTAACACCTACTTTAACAGTTCCACCATTACTTAGCTTACCAAAAAGAAGCTCGTCAGCGAGAGGTTTGCGTACCTCCCTTTCAATTAATCTCATCATTGGGCGAGCACCCATCATTGAATCATAGCCATTTTCTGCAAACCATTTTCGAGCCGAATCAGAAACTATTAATGAAACATTTTTTTTCTCAAGAACATCTTCAAGCTCAAAAAGAAATTTATTGACTACATAAACAACAACCTCTTCATTTAGCTTGTTGAAGTAAATAATTTCTGAGAGGCGGTTTCTGAATTCTGGTGTAAATATTTTTTTAAGCTCACCTTCATAATCAAGTGAATGATCTTGCTCATTGAATCCTATGGAAGCTCTTTGAACATTTTGAGCTCCAACATTAGATGTCATAACAAGTATCACATTACTAAAGTCAACTTCTCGGCCATTAGCATCAGTAAGCTTTCCATGATCCATAACTTGTAATAGGATATTAAAAATATCCGGATGCGCTTTCTCAATCTCATCCAATAAAAGAACTGCATAAGGATTGCTATTTACTGCCTCAGTTAATAGGCCTCCTTCGTCATATCCAACGTAGCCAGGAGGAGAGCCTATAAGTTTAGAAATAGCATGTCTCTCCATGTATTCAGACATATCAAATCGCAATAATTTAACACCCATAATCCTTGATAACTGCTTACAAATTTCAGTTTTACCAACTCCTGTGGGGCCAGCAAATAAAAAAGAACCCATTGGTTGTTCAACTGGAGAAAGTCCAGAACGAGAAAGTTTTATAGCAGTTGATAAAGACTCAACAGCATTATCTTGACCAAATACTCCCAATTTAAGATCACTCTCTAGACTTTTAAGCAAAGATTTATCATCACTAGTAACTTGGCGAGAAGGAATGCGTGCTAACTTAGCGACAATATTCTCTATGTCAGGCACACCAATATTAACTTTACGCTTTGATTTAGGAAGTATTTGCTGAAGAGCACCAACCTCATCAATAACATCAATCGCCTTATCAGGAAGGCGTCTATCGCCTATATGTCGATGGGTTAACTCTACTGCTGAAACTAGAGCTGCAGCTGAATATTTAACCTTATGGTGTGATTGATAATATTTTTTAAGTCCGTGCAAAATTTTGATTGTATCTTCAACTGAAGGCTCCTCAATATCTACTTTTTGAAAACGCCTTGTGAGTGCATGATCTTTTTCAAAAATCTTACGGTATTCATCATATGTTGTAGATCCTATACACTTAAGTGTGCCGTCTGCTAGAGCTGGCTTAAGAAGGTTGGAGGCATCTAAAGAACCACCAGAAACGCTTCCTGCACCAATTAAAGTATGTATCTCATCAATAAAAAGCACTGAATTCTTATCTTTCTCTAAATCAGTAAGTACTGACTTTAGTCGCTTTTCAAAGTCACCTCTATACTTTGTACCCGCGATTAATACGCCAACATCGAGAGAGTATATAGTTGTATTTTTTAGAATTTCAGGAACTTGTCCATCTACTATTCTCTTAGCTAAGCCTTGAGCAATAGCTGTCTTACCAACTCCTGCTTGACCAACAAGTAATGGGTTATTTTTACGTCGTCTTGACAAAATTTGTACCGTTCTAAGAACCTCCTCCTCTCTTCCAAGTAGAGGATCAATTTCACCAAGTCTAGCTTTTTCACATAAATTAGTTGTAAAAGATTCAAGAGAAGATGGTTTAGCTTTCTTATCACCTTCAACTTTTTTTGTTTCTTCAGCTGGGTTGTCTGCTAGATGAGAAGAAATCCCCTCCATAACATCCAGTCTTGAAATATTATTTAATTTAAGCATATAAACTGCATGTGATTCTTTTTCAGAAAAAATACTAACAAATACATTCATCGCGTTAACAGAATTTTTTTGAGCAGATTGCGCCTGATAAACACTCCTTTGTAGAACCCTTTGAAAACCTACTGTTGGAACAATATCTATTTCTGCATCTTCAGAGATGATAGGGGTATGTGAATCAATATATTGATCTAGTTCAGCTCGAAGCTCATCGATGTTTACTCGCTTACCCCTGAGAAATGTAACTACTTCATCCATATTAAGAAGGGCTAGCAATAAGTGCTCTACCGTAACGAACTCAAGGCGACGATTTCTTGCCTCTGTCATGACCATGTTAATCTCTTGCTGCAATCCTTGTTCAATCATAAAACACTACTTTTATTATTAACTTAATTAATACTTAATTTTAACATTACTATGGCCAATTTGAATCAAAAAAAAATTCAATTTAATTGATTAGTCACTTATTTAGATTGACCTTAATCTACTTTCAAAATCTTCATGATTATGGTAGCCACCACAGAGCTGTCGATAACCAGTAAGAGATGAGCGTGCATGAAGCAAACGCCAATTATCAAAAGTTAGCACTTTGCCAGGATCCAACATAAGCTCCAATTGTCGATTTGGGTCATTTGCTAAATTATGAAAAATTTTATAGGCTTTATAAAATTGACTCATTTGATCATTTTCTAATCTAAAAGGGGCACGATCATGATTATTAAAGCTTACTTGAATTACATCTCCATTATTATTAACACGGAATAAAGGTCGATGCGCCTCTAAATAAGTATTTGGCTTGATATAGCGACCAGGGATATTAATATTACAAAGAATATTAAATGCATCAGGGTACTCATTTCTCATCTTTTCTGCAATTGCAAGACCATCAATTAATTGGTTTTCACCACCAATTGAATCTCTTTTTAGGCAATGCAATGTTTGAAGACCTGGCGCATCATGAACATATGTTCCATCAGTATGAGGCTCAATTGCTAATGATGTAAACGCAGTATCGTCAGGACTCTCTAATTTATTATCCCAAATAGAAAAACCACCAAAGATAGAATTTCTAATGTATGCCATTTTCTCCATTAGTTTTTTTGTTGCTTCTGGAGTTGTTGGGGTATCAGTTACTAAAACAAAACCCACTCTTTGAATATGCGTTAGCCAAGTTTTTATACCACCATCACTAATAACTTCTTCATAAGACATTTCAGGAAATACTCTAATTTCACTTGATGTATTCCAAAAATTTGACAAATTCATTGCTTGTGACTCAGGGAAAATAGCCTTTGCATTTGCTTGAAGCAATTTAAAAGAAAGACTGCTTTCAGATTCATCCAACCATTTAACTAAAATCTGATTAGAATTATCATCTAGCAACACTTTATCAACAGAGTTGTTCGGTGACTCGCTAAAAACATCTATTTGACGTTGCTTTGAATCTGGATGAAGATCAGCTTGACTCTCACTGTGATCTCTCAACCAAAGCCAAGAAAAAAAGCTTGAAGAGTTGTCACTCCAAAAAATATTTAAACCTTCATTTGATGATTTAATAGAATTAATTATCATAATAAACCTTAACTAAAAAACTTAATCATAGACAAACTATACCTCTACTTCTCTTAAAACTGACATCAAAGGTTGTTGATTTTTTCTCGAATAATCAATAATTTGAGAAACTTTTGTTTGCGCAACATCAAATGAGTACGTCCCACATACCGCCTCACCATCAATATGAATCTTAAGCATAATAGCTTCAGCAGCTGAAAATTCTTTATGGAAAAATCTCTTAAGTACATCTACAACAAACTCCATAGAAGTATAGTCATCATTTAATAAAACTACTTCAAATCGATTAGGAATTTTAAGCTTTTGTTTTGATTTTTTTGATTCAACTTTATTCATCTAATCAACTCATTGATTTTTTTGTTAATAAGCTAATTGAAATAATGATTGCTAAAAAAGCCGGCAAGATAGAGCTTATTAGTGGGCTAAAGTCAAAATTTAATGCCATCGTACCTCCAATTCGCGATATTAATTCAAATGACAAGCCTATCGCTACTCCAAAAAATATTTTTCTTCCCAAGGATGCATCTCTAGTTGAGCCAAAGACAAAGAGCATTGCAATTAAAATCATTGCAGTAAGAGTTAATGGCTTTAGAACCCTTTTATATAATTCTACTTCAAAAACTCCAGACCTTAAATTATTATCGGATAGAAATTGAATTTGTTTAAAAATACTCCAAGTAGTTAGGTCTTCTGGAGCCTTCTTCAGATTATTAACTAGTTCAGTATTAAATGAAACAGTTTTATCGTATGAATTACGATCTCTTAATGAAATATTTTCGAAAAAACCTTTTTTATCTATAGAAAAAATGTCACTTTTATTAAGGCTTAGTGAGTTGCCATCAAATAATGCACTTTCTGACTTAATGACTCTTTGAATCTTATTAGTTTCATTTAATTCAATAACCGTAATGCCATAAAAAATCCTGCCATCAACATTATTTTCAACATTAATGAAATTATCACCATCCCTAATCCAGAAACCTTTTTGGTTAGCTAATACACTATTCTCACCAAGAGCATTTGCTCTTCCAGTATCAGCATAGATATTTAGAAATGGCGCAATATTTTCACCAATTAAAATAGTAGTAATAATAAAAATAAGGCCATATTTAACGCTAATCCATGAAATCTTTAGTATTGAAGTTCCAGCAATACGAAAAATAATAAGCTGGCCGGTTGTGGCTAGGTGCCCAATACCAAGAATACAGCCTAATAATATTACGGCTGAAGACTGATCATATGCAACCTGTGGCATTTGTAGAATTGTATATTTAAGAGCCTCTAGAATTGTGTAGTCTTTTGTACCAACACTTGCAAGCTCAGAAAGAAAATTAAAAAATCCATAAATACTAAGCCACACTAATAGAACCACCAATGTGTAAGTTAAAAATGTTTTAGCAATATAGCGGTCTTTGATTTTCATTAAAATAACAAATAAAATATTTTTAAAAAAACTTTTCTTATGTCTAACATTCAACATCAAAAAATCTTAATACTAGACTTCGGTTCACAATATACCCAACTCATTGCAAGAAGAATTAGGGAGATCGGCGTTTATTGTGAGTTACTTCCTTATGATATAGATACTCATTTTATTCAAAATTTCAACCCTAGTGGCATTATTCTTTCTGGAGGTCCTGATACAGTTATTAAATCTGATGCAGCAAGAGCCCCTGATATCATATTTGATTTAAATATTCCAGTATTAGGAATCTGTTATGGCATGCAAACTATGGCAGTGCAACTGGGGGGAAGCGCAAGTAATGCTGAGAAATCTGAGTTTGGTTTTGCAAAAGTTCGCGCAAGAAATCATTCTTTACTTTTGAGTGGTCTTAGTGATGAAATTAACTCAGATGGTCATGAACTTTTGGATGTTTGGATGAGTCATGGGATAGAAGTAACCAAATTACCCCTAAATTTCGAATTAATAGCATCAACAGACAACTGTCCAATTGCAGGCTTTGCTAATAATGAAAAAAACTACTTTGGCCTCCAATTTCATCCAGAAGTAACTCATACAAAGAGAGGAATTCAAATTTTAGAAAACTTTGTTACTAAGATCTGTAAATGTGAAAAAAAATGGACAACTGATAATATTATTAAAAATTTATTAACTAATATAAAAAATCAGGTTGGTAACAAAAAAGTATTACTAGGATTATCAGGTGGAGTTGACTCTTCTGTAGTGGCGATGTTACTTCACCGATCTATTGGAAAGCAGTTAACCTGTGTATTTGTAGATAATGGCTTACTAAGGCAAAACGAAGGAGATGAAGTTATGAAAACTTTTTCTCAAAATCTTGGTGTAAAAGTTATAAGATCTAATGCTCAAAATTATTTCTACAATGAACTTTCTAATGAAAGTGACCCTGAATTAAAAAGAAAAATTATAGGGCGAGCTTTTATTGCTATATTCGATCAAGAAGCGCAAAAAATAAAAGATATTAAATTCTTAGCACAGGGCACAATATATCCTGATGTTATTGAGTCAGCTGGTGCAGACTCAGGCAAAGCAAAAGTTATAAAATCTCATCATAATGTAGGTGGACTTCCAGATGACCTTCAATTTGAACTAGTGGAGCCATTAAAAGAACTATTTAAAGATGAAGTAAGAGCCATTGGTATGAAGTTAGGGCTTTCGAAAGAAATGCTTTTTCGTCATCCTTTCCCTGGACCAGGACTTGGGGTTAGAATCTTAGGCCAGGTTAAAAAAGAGTACACTGAGATCTTAAGACAAGCAGATAGCATTTTTATGGAGGAACTTATAAGTAAGGGCCTATATGATTCAGTTGATCAAGCTTTTGCAGTGTTTCTTCCAGTTAAATCTGTAGGTGTTACTGGAGATGAAAGAAGATATGATTATGTAATTGCCCTTAGGGCTGTTGAAACTGTTGATTTTATGACTGCGCGCTGGGCAAGACTGCCATATGATTTTTTAGATCATGTCTCTAATCGAATCATGAATGAAATTTCTCGAGTTTCAAGAGTAGTTTATGATATTTCAGGTAAGCCACCCTCAACAATTGAGTGGGAGTAGTAACATCATAAGATATTTTCGTCAATATCGTCTACAGACACTACTACGACAACATTCTTAAAATATTCTCTCGATACAGACTAAAGGCAGACTTGGGGCAGACTTATTTGTAAGTCATTGATTTTTCAATATATTAAAATTATAGATGCAGACTAAGGTACAGACTTTTGGTAGTCATTCTGTTTCATAAACTACACAAGAAATTAAAGATGTTTCGGCGAAACTTAGTTTCTAATTAGTACAAATCTTTTTTTCATATTATTCTTTAAGAATTGAAGCCTCAAGAAAATCATTAAAACCGTCTTCTTTTCCAATATTTGTAATAATTGTTATAGTGTTATTTTTATGCCCGATGACTGTTATTCCTTGCTGTTTCCAGCTATTACCAAAATGAACGGCAACTAAATCAAAGAAATGGTCTTTAATGCCAATGTTATTAAAATGAGTCACAAAATTTTGAGCAAAATAAAATGTGCCACTATTACAACTAAGGCTGACATCTTTTGTTGGCTCTCGCTTATTGGATTTAAGGACTATGCTTGAAGTTCCTGTAGCACAGTTTGTTAAATTAGCTGATATAAAATTAACAATATTTTTATGATTTGAAGTTGTAGCTTTAATTTTTGCATTTGTCATATACCCGTTATACATAGGGATACCAACACCAGCGAGAATACCAATGATGGCAACTACGATGAGTAACTCAATTAGGGTGAATCCTTTTTTCAAATTAGACCTTTTTGAACTATGAGTTGATTCTACAGAACACAAATGCAATGTAAAATAAAATTCAATTAATATTGGTACAAAGTCTGTACGAGGATAGATGAATTATGAATATAGCTGATGATTTGATTAAGTTTGATACCACTATTAGGGGCAGACTTGGGGCAGACTATTTTATAAGTACTGTCAAATCAATGAGTTACGAGTGTGTCGTCAGTGAGTGGGAATAAATATGGTGAACATAAATTTTGAAGGAAATCCAAATCTTTGGGAACTATTAGATTTCTCTATTGAACACAATATTGATATTTATGAATTGCTGCATACTGCTTTGATTAAAGAGGTGCTCTTTACAGAAGAACAGAAACTACTTTCAAATTTTATCGAGTCAGTGGGTGATAAAAATAAAATAATTAAATCTCAATTACTTCAAGATGCATTTGCCTCATTCATAGTTGGTGATTTATTTGATAAAACTTTTCTAGAATTTGGCGCAACTGATGGAATTTCTCTATCAAATAGTTATATGCTTGAGAATAATTTTGGATGGACAGGTATTCTTGCAGAGCCAAGCCCTCAGTGGTATGAAGCACTTAAAAATAATCGCCCAAATACTGAGATCATAACTGACTGCATCTGGAAAAGTAGTGGCGAAAAGTTGGACTTTTTTGTTTCAGATATTGGAATATTATCTACCCTAGTTGACTTCAAACATAGCGACTTAGATTCAATGCCAGGGAATACTGAAGCAAGAATTCAAGATGGTAAAGTAGTTGAGGTTAATACAATTTCTATCAATGATGTTATGGAAAAAAACTTTAATGGAAATGCGCCCTCTTATTTATCTATCGATACAGAAGGAAGTGAATACGAAATTCTGAAGTCACTAGATTTTGAAAAGTATAGGCCTATTGTTTTTACTATTGAGCATAATTATACAAATTTGGAAAATAAAATTGATGAGCTTATGACTTCAAAGGGCTATATTAGAGTCTTTAGACGGATTACTGCATTTGACGCTTGGTATGTTCGGACTAATGCTATTAAATAAGTATATGAATATTATCTTTCATATTAAGTTACTGTGATTTCAGCTTTTTTAACAGGTTTTTTTCTAGGAATGTCTTTAATAGTAGCAATAGGCGCTCAAAATGCTTTTGTTTTAAGGCAAGGAATTCTTGGTTATCATGTTTTATATGTGGCTTTATTTTGCGCAGTATCTGATGCACTTCTAATTTGCATTGGGATAGCTGGTATCTCGTTTTTTTTAAATAATTTTATTTCTCAATACGCTAATTTTCTTTTTGGTTTTTCAGCAATTTGGCTTGCTGGATATGGGTTTATTAGATTAAAGTCTGCACTGAGACCTGATTCTGAACTAAGAGTTGAATCATCAAAATCAAAAAATCTAACATCAACCTTAGCAATTCTTTTTATGCTGACTTTTGCTAATCCACATGTTTACCTGGATACTATGATTCTAATTGGATCAATATCACAACAATTTTCTGGTGATCATATACTTATATTTGCATTAGGTGCGTCACTAGCAAGTTTTGTTTTCTTTTTTAGTCTTGCTTATGGTGCAAAACTATTAATGCCAATAATGCAAAGTCCTAATTCTTGGAGAAAACTAGATTTTTTAATAGCGATAGTAATGTTTTTCATATCAATTAAACTAGCTTATGCAGGAAATTGGCTTTAAATAATAAGCAATAAATTAAATATAAATTTTTGTGAAAATGCACTTATGAATAAAGATGAGAAATGGATGCAAATTGCTATTTCTGAAGCAATTTTAGCTAAAAATGAAAATGAAGTTCCAGTTGGTGCTGTAATTATTCAAGATAATAAGCTAATCGCAAGAGCTCATAATCAGCCAATTTTAAATCATGACCCAACTGCTCATGCTGAAGTAGAAGTTCTTCGAAAGGCTGGCAGAGTACTCAAAAATTATCGACTGCCAAAATCAACTTTATATGTGACACTAGAGCCCTGCATAATGTGCCTTGGTGCAATAATGCATGCTCGCATTGAGAGAATAGTTTTTGGTGCTTCTGATCCAAAAACTGGAGCATGTGGATTAAAGACTGGCCTAACTTCTGAAAATTTTTTTACTCATAAAGTTAAGGTTGATGGAGGTATATTAGAAGAAGAATGTAAAGAAATTCTTAAATCTTTTTTTAAATCTAAAAGAAAAGATAGTAAATTAAAACCTGATTAAAGAGTGTACATTCCTCCATTAACATGCAGTGTTTGAGCTGTAATATAAGAACCACTATCTTCTGCAAGAAATAAAACTGCTTGTGCAACCTCATTAGTTGTTCCTAACCTGCCCATAGGAATTTGAGTAGCCAGTGCTAATTTCTGTTCTTCTGGAAGATTATCTGTCATATCAGTTTCAATAAAACCTGGGGCGACTGCATTAACCGTAATACCTCTGACACCAACTTCTCTAGCTAAAGATTTTGTAAACCCCATGATCCCAGCTTTTGCAGCAGCATAGTTGGATTGACCTGCATTTCCCATGGCGCCGACAACCGAAGTAATAGATATAATTCTTCCAGATCTTTTTTTTATCATACCCCTCAAAACAGATTTTGACATCTTGTAAACTGAAGTAAGATTAGTATTAATAATATCATCCCACTCATCCTCCTTCATCCTGACTAGAATATTATCTCGTGTAATTCCAGCATTATTAATTAGTATATCAACAGAACCATAATATTCAGTAATTTTCTTTAAAAGATTAGAAATTTGCTCATTATCAGTTACATCAAGCTTCATACCCATACCAAGAATATTATTTTCAGAAAATATTTTAGAAATATTTGTAGCCCCCTCATCACTTGTCGCTGTTCCTACTACAGTAGCTCCAGCCTCTCCTAATGTTAATGCAATAGCTCTGCCAATTCCTCTACTTGCACCTGTTACAAGAACTAATTTTTCGTTAAGCATTTGATATTTCCTTAATAGTAGATTTTAATGTAGTCACATCTATTATAGCTGAACCACTAAGAGACTTATCAATACGCCTTGTTAGTCCAGCCAATACTTTTCCAGGTCCAGCCTCAATAAGTTTTTCTACTCCTGACTCTTTCATTTCTTTAATTATTGAGGTCCATAGAACAGGCTTATAAAGCTGTTCAACCAATTTTGATTTTATCTCTTGAATATTACTTGAATAATCTGCATCAACGTTATGAAGAACTTTGTAACCCCCCATTTGAAAATTAATAGTTTCAACTGAATGCTTAAAGTCCATTGCGGCATCTTTCATAAGGGAGCAGTGTGATGGAACGCTTACTGGAAGAACTAAAGCACGCTTTGCACCAGACTCTTTCATTAACTCACACGCATAGATTACTGCCTTTTTTTCGCCAGCAATAACAACCTGTCCTGGTGAATTAAAATTCACAGCTTCAACTACGCCAACTTCATTAGCAATAGAGCATATTTCAATAACTTTTACGTCATCAAGCCCCAATATAGCGGCCATAGAGCCTGAACCGCTTGGCACTGCTGCTTGCATAAGTTCAGCCCTTTTTCTGACTAATTTTACTGCTTCAAAAAAGCTTAAAGATCCAGAGGCTACAAGAGCCGTATATTCACCTAAGCTATGCCCAGCAATAGAGATAGGTGATAAACTGACTTCACTTGCTAAAATTTTATATGTTGCATAGCCTGCAGCAAGCATTACTGGCTGAGTATTCTCAGTAAGGTTTAATAACTCTTGATTTTCATTAATGATCTTCCACAGATCCACATTAATTGAATCGCTTGCTTCTTGAAAAATCTCATTGACAACTGAGAAATTACTGCGCAAATCAGATAGCATGCCTAGAGATTGAGAGCCTTGGCCTGGAAAAACAATTGAATATTTCATAATAAGCCTAATTATAAATGAGATTAATAACAAAAAAGCGCCCGAAAGCGCTTTTTAAAATAGATAAAACTAGTTATTATGCTGTTTGTATTGAAACATATTGACGATTGAATTTACCCTTCTTTTCAAACTGAACTTTTCCATCGGCAACTGCAAACAAAGTATCGTCTTTACCTTTTTTTACATTAGTACCTGGGTGAAATTTTGTTCCTCTTTGACGAACTAGAATATTTCCAGCCAATACTACTTGACCACCAAAACGTTTCACTCCTAGTCTTTTGGATTCCGAATCTCTTCCATTATTAGTACTACCACCTGCTTTTTTATGTGCCATAGATTGCTCCTTATGCCTTAATTTTATCGATTTGAATTTCAGTAAACAACTGGCGATGGCCTTGCTGCTTCATAGAGTGCTTACGACGTCTGAATTTTAAAATATGAACTTTTTTGCCTTTTCCTTGAGAGATTACTTTTGCTTCAACGCTTGCTTTAGCAACATGTGGTGAACCAACTTGAACTTTATCACCATCAGCGACCATTAATACCTCATCAAAGGTTACTTTCTTTCCAGGCTCTATTTCAAGCTTCTCAATTTTCAGAGTTTCACCTTCTGTAACCCTGTATTGTTTTCCACCTGTTTTAATAACTGCGTACATAACAAATCCTAATCTGATTGCTAAAAAGGGATGAATTATACTTGAACGTTACTCTTAATGAAAGCACTGTTAATGAAATAAGTTATAATTCTCTGTTTTAAATCAATAGAGACACAACATGATTATTTTAGAGACAAATATGGGTGAAATTCACATCAATGTTGACGCCGAAAAAGCGCCAATTACAGCTAAGAACTTCACTGATTATGTAGAGGATGGTTTTTTTGATGGGACTATTTTTCACAGAGTTATTCCTAATTTTATGGTGCAAGGTGGAGGCATGACAGAAGATATGCAGCAAAAACCCACTAAAGCAAACATTGAAAATGAAGCTAAAAATGGACTAAAGAACGTTAAATATAGCGTCGCAATGGCTAGAACAGCGGCTCCTCACTCTGCAAGCTCACAGTTTTTCATTAATGCCAATGACAACCAATTTTTGGACTTTCCAGGTCAAGATGGATGGGGCTATTGCGTTTTTGGTGAAGTTGTTGCAGGGAAAGATGTTGTTGATAAAATTGAAAAAGTTGAAACATTAAACTTAGGTGGTCACGCTGACGTTCCTGGTGAGGCTGTTATTATTATTAAAGCATCTATTAAAGATTAATTTATGGGCCAGATTAAGTTCTGGCTAATAAAAGTATGTCAACTTTATTAATCATCTCAGATCTTCACCTTACAAACGTTGAGGGTGATAAGGTTAATTTTTTTAATACCTTTTGTAAGAATCATGCTTCCAAAGTAGATCAGTTATTTATTTTAGGGGACTTATTCAATACCTGGCTGGGAGATGACGTTTCAATTACAAGTCATAATGCTATTATCTCCTCTTTAAAAGAATTAACAAAAGAAACTAAGGTCTTTGTAATGATTGGAAACCGAGATTTTCTCTTATCAGATAAATTTGAAACTGAAACTGGCTGCAAATTAATCAATGAGCCTTACGAACTTAAACACAATGCAAAAAAATTTCTTCTTATACATGGGGATAGTCTTTGTACTGATGATATTAACTATCAAAAATTAAAAAAAGTTCTTAGAAATTCACTGGTTCAATTTATTTTTTTGCATTTATCAAAAAATATTCGCCTTAAGTTGACAGGACAGCTCCGCA